>VOFH01003219.1_pt1 | contig 49488 bp, 64 predicted proteins | sample 5384091 | NCBI WGS metagenome assembly VOFH01 (sample SAMN12384727, study PRJNA508395) | human gut metagenome | isolation source: healthy gut G | host: Homo sapiens
AGAAAGAAGTGGCGGACCTGATGGGAATTTCTCAGTCCTATATCTCCCGCCTGAAAAACGAATTATGACCCGCCTGCGCCGGGAAATCTTGAAGCAGACTTCGTAAATTGTACAGCTTTTGCGACATTGTAAACGTATCCGGAAAGCGCCTGCCGGGTGAATACCCCATCGGTATTCATCCGGCAGGCAGGTCTTTTTAGGTTCGAACGGCGGCTTGACAGCGTGTGGGAATGTGCTATAATAGTTGCGCACGCAACAGTTGCATATGCAACGAGATCAGTAGAAGGAGGCGGGTGTCAAATGTCCCTTTTTATGGGGAGCTGGATTGATTGCCCGGTGCGCGGCGCAGTACCGGGCGGAGCAGCTGGCGCCTCTGGGGTTAAAGTCCTGTCATGCCAGTTATTTGCTGGAAATCTGTAGTTGCCCCGGAATCTCTCAAGAGCAGCTGGCCCGAAGAACTTATTTTAGCAAAGCAGCGTGGCCCGTCAGCTTGCCGTTTGGAGGAGGCGGGCTTTGTCCGGCGGGTTTGCCTCAGACAGCGACCGGAGGGTGACGAGGCTGTATCCGACGGACCAGGCGGAGGCTGCCCTTCCGGAAATTCGACGGGTTTTGGGCGAGTGGGAAGCCTGGATCACTCAGGACCTGACGGAGGAAGAACGCGACGGCTTGAAGAGAATTTTAGAGAAGCTGAAAAACCGGGCCGCAGTTCGTACCGGCCAGGGTTAGGGGGGAATTTCATATGACAGGTTTGCGTCGGTATATTCGCCCCTATTATGGCTATATTCTCCTGACGATGCTCATTAAGTTCTTTGGCGCTCTGGTGGAGCTGTTGATTCCGTATTTATTGGAGACCATTTTGGATGATGTCGTGCCGACCGGAAGCCGCAGCGGGATTCTGCTGACCGGTGGAGCGATGGTGCTCTGCGCGCTGCTGTGCGTGTCGTCCAATATTGTGGCCAACCGCATGTCCGCCAAAAGCGCGGGGAACATCACGCTGGCTTTGCGTCATGACCTGTTTCAGCGTCTGGATACCCTGTCTGCCAGACAGCTGGATCGGCTGACGCTGCCTTCTGCGGTGTCGCGCTTGACCAGCGATACTTATAACGTCAATCAGCTCCTGGCCCGCATGCAGCGGCTGGGGGTTCGGGGGCCGATCCTGCTATTGGGCGGCGTGTGTATCACCCTGTACATGGACGCGGGACTGGCAATGGTGCTCATTGCCACGCTGCCTTTGATTGGGGTCCTGGTATATTTTGTTACAAAACCAGCGTTCCCTTGTACACCAAGGCAGGGGGTTCTGGACCGGATGGTTCGGGTGGTTCAGGAAAACATCACCGGCATCCGAGTGATTAAGGCGCTGAGCAAAACGGAATATGAGACCAGAAGATTTGGTGAAGTCAACGGGAATCTGTGTGCCGTAGACCGAAAGGTCGGCGGGATTACGGCGCTGACCAACCCGACGGCTACGTTGATTTTGAATCTGGGGCTTACCGGGGTGGTTCTATTAGGCGCTTACCGGGTAAACGGCGGCCTGACCCAGCCCGGGGTTATCATTGCGTTTTAAACTACTTTACCATGATCCTCAACGCGATGCTGGGCGTCACCCGAATTTTCATCATCTGGTCCAAGGGCGAGGCCAGCGCCAAGCGGGTTGTGGAAGTGCTCAACCTGCCGCAAGACCTGGCGGTGGAGACCGGCGGGGAGCGGGCGACGGGATATTTGGAGTTCCGCGATGTGAGCTTTTCTTATAATCATGTATCCGATAATCTCTCTCATTTGAGCTTTACCCTGGAACGCGGTCAAACTCTGGGAATTTTGGGCGCCACCGGGAGCGGAAAGACGACCCTGGTGAATCTGCTCCTCCGGTTTTATGATCCGGACCAGGGTGCGATATTTCTGGACGGGCGGAATCTCAAGAGCTATACGCCGGAGGAGCTGCGCCCGAAATTTGGCGTGGTTTTTCAAAACGACTTCATCATGGAGGGGACCCTGGCCGGAAACATCCAATTTTGCCGGAAGCTTCCCCCGGAATCCCTAGATCAGGCGGCCCGGATTGCACAGGCAGACTTTATTTTCCGCAAGGGGATGGACCATCCCGTGGCAGTCCGGGGCAACAACTTGTCCGGCGGTCAAAAGCAACGGCTGGCCATTGCCCGGGCGCTGGCGGGAAAGCCGGAGCTTTTGGTTTTGGATGACGCCTCCAGCGCCCTGGATTACCGGACGGACGCCGCCTTGCGCCAGGCTCTGCGCCGGGATATGGCCGGCGTCACCCAAATTATTGTGGCCCAACGGATCAGCAGCTTACGCCATGCGGATCTGATTCTGGTGTTGGAGGAGGGGCGCGTCATCGGCCGGGGAAACCATTCGAGCTTATTGCGCACCTGTCCGGCTTACCGGCAGATTGCCGAAACGCAAATGGGTGCGGAAGGAGGTGGAGATGTATGGCAAACCGATCCGGCTTAAATGAAACCGGACTTCGCGGCCGGGGGAGCGAGATCCGGCAAATGCCGACCCGTAAGCGGGGAGAGATTCTGCTTCGCTTTTGGCGCTATCTGGGGCGGAACCGGCTTCTGCTGGCGCTGGCTGTATTTCTCTGCCTGGGTTCCAGCACGCTGTCTCTGGTGGGTCCCCGCCTGGCGGGGGAAGCCATCAATGCAATCGCAGCCGGAGCAGGCCGGATTAATTTCGACCTGGTGCTAAACCGCGTAGTGACCATGGCGGTGACCTATACGCTGTCGGCCGTCATGTCCTATGGGCTGTCCCGGGTGATGATCCATCTCTCCCGGCAGGTGGTCTGGCAAATGAGAAGGGACGTATTTGAAAATTTGGCGCATTTGCCGGTGGGCTTTTTTGACCGGTATCAGACAGGCGACATTTTGAGCATCATCACCTACGACGTGGATACGGTCAATCAGTCCCTTTCGGCGGATCTGCTGCAGGTTCTGCAAACGGTGGTGACGGTGGTGGTATCCCTGGTTATGATGCTGTCGATTGCACCGGAGCTGGCGCTGATTTTCTGTGTGACCATTCCGCTGACCGTTCTGTTCACCCGGTACATTACCACCCGGGTGTGGCCCTCTTCCGGCGCCGTAGCGCGGCGCTGGGCGAACTCAACGGCTTCACCGAGGAAATGATGAACGGGCAGAAAACCACGAAGGCGTACGGCCAGGAGGCGGCGGTTCTTGAAGCGTTTGACGAAAAAAACCGCAAAGCGGTGGACGCCTATACTGCGGCGGAGGCCAACGGGACCATTGTGGGGCCCTCGGTCAACTGCATCAACAATCTCTCCCTGACCATGGTCTGTGTATTCGGGTCGCTTCTGTACCTGTCCGGCGGCATACAGCTGGGAGATCTTTCCAGCTTTGTCCAGTACTCCCGGAAGTTTTCCGGCCCGATCAACGAGGTGGCCAACATTGTGGGCGAGCTGCAAAGCGCCTTTGCGGCGGCAGAACGCGTGTTTGGACTAATGGATGCCCAGCAGGAACCCGCCGATGCGCCGGAGGCCCGGGAACTGACGAATGTACAAGGAGCCGTTGCTCTGGAGCAGGTGACATTTGGCTACGATCCGCAAAAGCCGGTCATTCAGGACTTTGATCTTTGCGCCAAGCCCGGCTCTTTGGTGGCCATCGTTGGCCCGACCGGGGCGGGAAAGACCACCATTATCAACCTTTTAATGCGGTTTTACGATGTGCAGAAAGGGAGTATTCAGGTGGACGGGCAGGAGATTCAGACCGTGACCCGGTCCTCCCTCCGGCGGGCTTACAGTATGGTGCTGCAGGATACCTGGCTGTTTTCCGGTACAATTTTTGAAAACATTGCCTATGGCCGGGAAAACGCCACCCGCCAGGAAGTGATTGCCGCAGCCAAAGCCGCCCGGATTCACAACTTTATCATGGCGTTGCCCGACGGCTACGATACGGTGCTCCAGGATAACGGCGCCGGGATCTCCAAAGGCCAGCGGCAGCTTTGACCATCGCCCGGGCGATGCTCTTGGACAGCTCGATGTTAATTTTGGACTAGGCGACCTCCAATGTGGATACTCAGACGGAGCAGGAAATTCAAGCTGCGATGGAAACCCTGATGGAAGGAAAGACCTGCTTTGTCATTGCCCATCGGCTGTCCACCATTCGCCATGCGGATCACATTCTGGTGATGCAGGAAGGGCGCGTGGTAGAGCAGGGAACCCATGAAAGCCTCATGGCTCAGAACGGTTTTTATGCCAGACTATATTATGCACAATTTGCCGGGTAGAGGGGGAAAACGATTGTTCTGTGTCCCAAGTATGAAATCAGCAAGACCTTACAAGTCTTGCTGATTTTTAAATATAATTTTACTATTTTATATATAGATATGAAAATTGCACGTGGGTCGTTTTGAAAATCAAAGTTTGTGCGGGTCTCGTTTCCACAAGATGGAAAGGACTGCCGGGATCATGGGCAAAAGATTCAGAGCAAAGAAAACTTTGCTCTGAATCTGCAATGGAGCGGGTGACGAGGCTCGAACTCGCTACCTCCACCTTGGCAAGGTGGCGCTCTACCGGATGAGCTACACCCGCAAGAACATCCTTATTATAGCAGGGATTCGAAATTTGTCAAGAATTATCATGCACAAATTTTGGGTAGGGACCGGATGAAGCGGGTTCCTGTGAGCTCAATATTTTGAAGATTATGCTCAAAAGGTTACGCGGCTTCCCAAGCATGAGTCTGGGAAGCCGCGTGAAGTTTATTTCGGTTGGAACTGCTCAAACAGGATGTCGTCCATGTAGTTATGTAGCATGCACAGGAAGTCGCCGGTGGTAGGAGGCTGGGAAATGGGACGCTGGGCAAGCTCGGTGAACAGCGCCGGATTGGCCTCCCAGGCTCTTGTGACACAGAAGCGAATGTTGCGTTCAACAGCGCCGGGGGTATTTTCACAAATAGCGGCGACAATGGGATAGAGCCTTTTGGTGAGACTGCTCAGCAGCTCAAAGTCTTCCAGAATCAGCTCCACGGCCACCAGCAAAGGATCGTAGCCCTCCTGGGTTTTGTAAATGCCGAAGCGGTACAGAAGTTTTCTGAGTTCTCGCATTAGAATCTCTCCTTTGTTTTTAGTCTAATTTCATCATAATAAATTTTGAAATCAAAGACTACACAAAGAAGAAAAACGACTTGCGAAAAAGGAGAAAAATAGAAAAAGAAGGAATTCGACGAGAAGAACGTCGATCCGTACGACAAAAAACGAGGGGGCTGAAGCGTGGGCAGCATGGGAAATGGTATTTTGGCTGGCCTGTCTTACCTGCAATTCCTCACGCAACCAGTAGGAAAACGCATGAAGGGACTAATCTAAGTACGCGCCGGCTCTGCCGCAAAACTCTCCATTCTGTGCCGCTACATGAGAATCACAGCTTTTACGGTTTGGCATCTTCGCTGAATGAAAACGCCGTTAGGTCCCCCGATATCCTTTGCAAGTTTGCGAAAAGTCTCTTCTCCTTCCAAATAGAGATCGTTGTAGTAGATGGGTTTTCCAAGTAAAATGGTTACCGCTCGTTTCATCCTGCCGAAAATAGTGTTGTAGTTATGGTCATACCTGGAATCTTGGATTGAGATGTTATAATTGACATTGCCGTCTTCCCAAACAGTCTTTTCCACGACAAGCATGCAGCAGTTGCAGTCGCAAGGTAGTGTAATCATTTTATTTTTTGTTTCATTTTCTTCTCCTTCATGATGTGCAACAGGGTTTCTTTTAACCTATTCCTCGGGAGTCAGAGGACATTTCTATGGAGCGGTGCATAGCCTTTTGCTTCGGGGGTGGATTTGGAACCGCCTGGGGCAGGATGGCACTGGCGCGGGTTGCACAGTGGCGAATCGGTCCTTCTTTGTAACGGTTGGCACGAAATGGCATGGAACCTATGACCTTTGCCATTTTCGCCACTAAGAGTCTGCGGCTCTTCTCGACAGCCATGAAGGCTTTCCCAGCTTCTTTCATGTGTCGATCTCCTATGTAGTTTGTTCCTATTATAGCTTAGCTAATTAAAAACTGCAACCCATAGATACAATACCTGTATGCATTTTATCCCACGCCCCGACCTGCAAACCGGGCAAAAGAACGGCACAAAAACCTTGTCGACAAGTTTACCATGGCGATCATTGTTTCTTCAAAACCGGATGGAGACAGTTTTGCGACAAAATGGACCGATCCGCACAAGGCAGATTGGCCCATTTCGTCAAATGATAGGCGTGCTTTGTAAAAAGTTATGAAGATTTCCTGTTTTGCTCCACGCTCAGCTCGCCCTTTTTCAGCCGGAACACCACATCGGCCTGTTTTGCCAGCTCACCCGAGTGGGTGACGACTATCACACACTTCTTCATCTGATGGGCACTTTCTTTCAGGATTTCTGTAATATCCTGAGCGGTGTCCTCATCCAGGTTACCGGTAGGCTCGTCCGCCAAAATCACCGGAGCCTCGCTGGCTAATGCCCTTGCAATGGCTACCCGCTGCTGCTGGCCGCCGGAGAGTTTCAGCACGTTCCGTTTGGATTCCTCCCTCGTCAGCCCCAGCCGTTCCAGAAACGGGAGCGCCGGTTTCTTTGAAGTCAGCCGGACATTCTCCTGCGGGGTCATATAGTCAATCAGGTTGTAGCTCTGAAAGATAAAGGAAACATTCTTTTTCCGATGGCCTGCCAATCCGCCTTGTGCAATATCTTTCCCTTCAAACAGGATACTGCCGCTTGTGGGGCTGTCCAGACCGCCCAGCAGGGATAGAAGGGTTGTCTTGCCGCACCCGGATGGGCCGAGAATAGCATACATCTTTCCCGCCTCCATCTGCGCGTCAATCCCTCTCAGCACCTTCCGCTTTTTGTCATAAGAGTATGTTAGGTTTTGCAGTTCCAAAATTCCCATAGAGGCACCTCCTATTCACCTTCGGGCACAAATTCATAGTCAAAATCATAGTCCTTTACTTTGTCCGGCACCTCGTAATCTATGATGGGCGATCCGGATTGCTCCTGCGTTTCGTCTGATTTATTCTCCTTGGGGGTACACCCTGTGAACAGCAATCCCATAAGAAGGAGGACAGAAAACATTTTCCATGCATTTTTCATATCGTTACCGCCTTTCTCAGCTCATTTTCGATAGAATTTCCCGTGGTTTCAGCCGCATGACGGAAATCGAGGATATTCCGGCGGATACCGTTACAATCCCGATCCCCAGCAGGAATAGGAGGCCCATTTCCTCAAGCTGTACGCGAACCTGTAATTCCGGGGTTTCGATTTCCGGATCACCGGCATCTGTTCCGGCCTCCCACGGGTTCCGGCAGAGAGGCCGTCTTCCTGCTGCGCCTCTGTTACCGCCTGCCCGGATTGCAATACGTTTCCCATCTGGCCCGCAATGGCGCTGGCGGAGAAATAGGAAAGAGAAAACGCCAGTACTGCGATCAGCAAAACTTCAGCAATATACTGCCCTAAGATGGACAGCTTGCTGATCCCGACCGAGAGCAGGACGCCGGTTTCATGGATGCGGGTTCTGGCCCACATGGTTAGAATGAGCGAGAGGATGGCGATGCTTACCATCAGCGCGATCATCAAAATGGTGGATACCAGCTCCGACAACTGTTCCAAGGAGGACGCAGCGTTTTCATAATCCTCGTTGTCAACCAGAAAAGAGAAACCCTTCCAGTCCACGCCGCTGATTTCCTTTACTTTAGAAATGATTTCCTCCATGTTCTGCGGGTCGTCCACCGATACCGTCAGCTCGTTAAATCCCTGGATGGCAGGGCCGTTTTCGTAAGCCACCAAAGTGGCAAGATCGGTGATGATAAGGTTTTGGATTTTATCGTAGGTTGTCACCTGATCGTTGATGCCTTCGATTTCTTTTGGAGAGAACAGGCCCACAATCTCAATCTCCACGCCTTTGTCCGTTTGGATTTTGTCACCGATTTTCAGGCCGTTTTTCTCAGCCAAATCCTTGCTGATCAGCCCCTTCTTTTTGTCGTCCGGCAGGATATGCCGCCCTTCTGTCAGCGTAAGCTGCCCGGAAGTAAACCGGGTAAGCTCCTCGCTTTTCCATGTGCTTAAAATCTTTGAGGATGCGCGAAATTCTTCCTCAATGGGGATATTGCCGGTAAACAGCTCCAGAGAGGGGAACGCCGCCAGACCTTCCACGGTGGCGCTGCACTCTTTGATCCCCTCAATTTCCCGGATTTGTTCTACCAGCTCCGGGCTAATCTGCTGAGTGGAATACATCAGCGTTCCGCCATCCACGCTTTCCACCTTCAAATAGGGATTGTTTTCCGTGTAGTCAAAGCCAATGAGAAAACTCCCGCCAAGGCTTTGCCGCAGCTCCTGCTGGGCGGCTTTCGAAGCGTTCCCCAGCGCCAGAGCGGTCAATACAAAGGTCGCCATCACCAGCAAGATGACAAAAAAGAAGGATACTCTTGCCCTCTTGCGGACGATGTACAGCCACGCTCGATTCATAAAGTTCATAGAATGACCTCCGTTTCATATAGGATCAGTGTTGCAACGCTGACAGCATAGCACCCCAATATGGAACCAGTATGAAATGGGCCATAAAATGAAAAACCTCCCCCACAAGGGAGAGGAATCTCAAGATAGAAAAAAGGGTAAAGCACATTCCGGCGGGTTTTGGTCGCCTCAAATTGATAGGGCAACCCAAGGGCCTTTGAAAGCGTATCTACAATATATAATCCCAGCCCATTCCCGCCATCTTTGCGGTCACGGGCAAAGTCCGGACGGTAGAACGGCTCAAATACATGGGCCAGCTTATCCGGTGGGATGGGCGTACATTCGTTTTCTATTTTTATCTGCCGGGCGTTCAATAGAACGGTGATCTTGCATCCCGGCTTTGTGTAGGAAACCGCGTTGGAAAGCAGATTGGACAGGATCTTTTCAAGGCTTTTCTTTGACGTATGGACAGGGCACTTTCCTGTATGCTGAAAGTAAAGTCGATTTCTTTTGCCTTCGCAATCAATTGATAAGGCTCGCAGATCGCCGGAAATCGTTCCGACAGGTCGAAGGTTTCCGCATCCTGTTTCTCCTGCGTAAAATCCAGCCGGGAGGTATCTAAAATTTCTTTGATCATAAAGGATAGCTGCCCGGTGATTTCCTTGCACTCCAACAGGCAGCGATCCCGGTCTTTATATTTCCCAACGCCTAAGATCATGTTTTCCAAAATCGCGTTCAGGGCAGTCACCGGCGTTTTCAGTTCATGGGAGGCAGCCCGCAGGAAATCAATTTTCGACCGTTCCGCCTCACGGACGTTCCGCTTTTTTCTTCTTCCAGATTTTCAATGGTGGAAAGCAGGCTGGCATACAGCTTATTGACGTGGGCGGCTAATTCGCCAATCTCGTCCTTCGTCTGCACCACGCAGATTGCAGCCTTATCCAGCTTTTCCATCTTTTCCGTTGTTTCCGCGATCTGCTTGATCGGCCTCGTCATGGCTCTGGAAAACAACAGGGAACACCCGGCGGAAATGATGGCGCAGAAGAACAGAGATACCGGCAGCGCTTTTCCGATGGCGGATTTGATCAGGATTCCGGTATTCACATCACTCTCGATCATGACCCCTTCCACGAAACGGTTGGTGCTTACGGTCATTTGCGGCGCAAGCACATAGAGAAAGACATGGGCCATCACAGTGACAAACAGCATCACCAGAAAGGTGTATAAGAAGATTTTGGTAAAGAGCTTTAAATTTCTCATGGGTGTTCCTCATACTTGTAGCCAACGCCTTTTACCGTTACAATCCGGTCAAGACCCAGCTTTTTCCGCAAATTTTTGATATAAGTGTCAATGGTACGGTCTATGATGGGGTAATCATATCCCCACAGTTCATCCAAGATCTGCGACCGGGTCAGCACCAAAGCCCTTGTGCTCCACCAGCAGTTTCAGCAGGTCGATCTCTTTTGGCGTCAGGTCAATGGGGCCGCCCGGCCCGGAAGCGGTGTAGCCCCAAAATCCACCGTAATATCCCCCAACTGGATTTGGTTCAGCTCCGGGCTTTTTCCACACCGCCGCAGCAGGGCCGTCACCCGTTTTCCCAACAAAAGCATGGAAAAGGGCTTTGTGATATAGTCGTCCGCCTGTTCATCAAAGCTGGCCGCCTGGGTAGGCTCATCGTCAAGGGCGGTCAGCATTAAGACGGGGATGTTGCTTGTTTGGCGCAGTTCTTTTAATACCTCCAAACCGGTTCGTTTCGGGAGCATAATATCCAGAACCACTAAATCAACAGATTGTTCCCTCGCAAACTGCAAACCCTGTTCCCCGTCAAGGGCAGACAGGGTGGTATGCCCTGCGGATTTCATGTATTCGCAGATTGCCTCGTTGGTAGCAACATCATCTTCCACGATTAATAAAACGGCCATTTTGCACCTCCTCAGGACATGATACCAGGACAATATGGAAGTAGTATGAAATATTTTCGCGCATTACAAATTGGAACGACCGCAGTGTATCTGGGCCCTGAGAACGGTGCGACTTGCCATTGTCAGGCAGCTTTTTGGCGTTTCCTTCATTGGACAAGTTCATTTCCGTGTGGTATACTGGCCTTGCCACCAGGCGTGATCCTACTTAAAAGAGGGATAGTGTGAAAGTTAGTACAGTTCGGGTATCAAGTGAAAAAGGGCGCAGGAAAACGCCCCTGCAAACAAGCAATTTTGCAAGGTGAAAGGATATTCCAAAACATCTACGCCACAGATAACCCGTGTTTTTCCAGGAAGCGTGTTGCCTGCTTAATTGCTTTGGCAAGCTGCTGTTCCTTCAAATGTTCGGGCATATCAATTTTGAAAAGGTCAACAGGGTTCCATACCTCGCCGGTGCAAAACATCGAGTAGATTGCCGTTAGGATCATTCTGGCAATGGCAATAATGGCCCGCTTCTTGCCACGGCGCTTTGCAATTCTCTCATATTTCAGCTTGTAGTAAGGATTGCTGTTATCCTTTACCGCAGCGTGAGCCACCTGCACCAACACAGGCTTGAGGTAAACACCCGCACGGGAGATACGCACAGACTTCTTCTTTCCAGCGGATTCATTGTTGCCGGGAGTTAATCCGGCCCAACAACAGAGCCTCTTGGAGGAACCAAACTGGTTCATATCCGTGCCGATTTCAGAGATGACGGTAATTGCGGATTTCCGGTCGATACCCGGAATGGTGCAAAGAAGATTGATCTCACCTTCGTATTTGGCAACCATCTCATTAACACAGGTATCTATCTTGGCAATCAGCTTTTCAATGAAATCATAATGCTCACGAACAATTTTGATACGAGCCTTCTGCTCGTCAGCGATGGAGAAACCTTCAATGGACTCCAACACTTGTTCCGCCTTCTTTTTAAGAGAGCACTGTAACAGGGAAACGCAATGTTCCGGGTCAAAGGATCCGTCGGATGTGAGGTAATCCGTAATGGCGGTTGCGGATTTGCCAAACATATCAGACACAACGCAGTCCAATGCCACATTGCAGACAGTAAATGCATTCTGAAACGATTTTCTCGCTGCTTTTCATAGAAACCAGCTTATAGCGGTAGCGGGTAAATTCCCGCAGAATGCGGATATTCCGATCTGGGATGAAGCTGCTTTTACAAGCCCAATACGAAACAGATCACCGATCCACTTGGAGTCTTTCGTATCATCCTTGTTTCCCTTCACAGCCTTTTACCCATTTGGGGTTGGCAATCACGACTTGAATACCACGCTTTTCAAGAATGTTGAACACAGGCACCCAATACTTTCCGGTGGATTCCATACAGACATCCAGGCAGTTGTGTTCCAGTAACCAATCTGCAAAACGGTTCAAATCTGAATTGAATGTACTGAAACGCTTTTTTCTGATAGTGGGGCTGCAAGCTGTCTGCGGGCGTGGTGATGATGGTAGCAACCACGAATGTTTTGTGAACATCTACACCGCAGCAGGTTGGAAATACGACTTTCACAGTAAAACCTCCTCATAAGTAATGGTGAGGAGAATGCAGTGACTGAACTGCCAAGCATTTAACAGGTGTTAAAACAATCCTTAGTGTACGGGTTCCGAACGCCGCTTATTTGTGCTTGAAAAGGCTGTTCCGGCACTGATTATCATACTGTTTTGAGTTCTGCATGCAATCTACGACTCACCTCACCGTGCGTTGTAGTGTGCATTCTCCTCAGGTCTATTTTATATGAAAGGCGGTCGTTTGTCTGCACTCTTTCATTCCTATTTGTGCGGACGCATAGCGGCCGAATGGTTGATTATCATGAGATCGATTGGGCTACTCATACTTGCGCTGTTCTACGCAGTCTACATCGGCAAGATGATACTGCAAAGTAAAAAAGGCATACAGACCGACCAAATGGCAAAAGGCAAGGAGAACACAAAGGTTTTTATATTGAGCTGATTATGAAAATTGCCACTTACTCTGTGGTTGTGGTGGAAATCCTGTGTCTGTTCTTCGTTTCTCCACAGCTACCGCGAATTTTCATGATTACCGGCGCGATTCTTGGCTTTGCCGGGGACATTCTCTTTGCGGTATCGGTCATAACGATGAAAGACAGCTGGCGGGCTGGTATTGCAGAAAATGATAAAACAGAAATGATCACCGGCGGAATTTATAGTGTGAGCCGGAATCCTGCCTTTTGGCCTTCGATTGTGTTTATGCCGGCCTATTGCTTATGTTCTTTCATTGGGTGCTGCTGGTATTTTCTGCCTTTGCTATGACAATGCTTCATCTTCAAATTCTGCAAGAAGAGCAATTCTTATTGAAGGAGTTTGGCTCAGAATACCGCAGCTATACAAACAAAGTCCGGAGATATTTGGGGCGAAAATAATTCTTGTCCCTCATGGAACAGGACATGCTTTTTCCACCTGTGGCGTGCAAAGTAAAAGCCGGGAGGGCAGCGGTTCAGGTTTGCTTTTTGCCGTACTCGTCACATGGAACTGCGGTCGTCTTCTTTTTGCCTTTTCTTATCCCGAAATTTCCGAATCCACTTGTTACGGGCGGGGATACCTACACCAATCAGAAGAACAACGGCTAAAATCGTGAAATCCATATGACTCACCTCATATTTCTTTGTTTTTCATGATCCGAATGGAGAACCAAACCGACACCGCATACATCACAATCACAAGTACAATCACCGATGCGACTAGAAACACCGGCGAGCCTCCAAGTATAGTTATGAAAGCACGGTCTGCAGGCATTTGGGGAAAAAGGAACAAAGTCACTAAAAACCTGCAACGGGAATATACATAAACACCCGGCCTTTGATAGAACCGTATTGATAATATCCAGGGATTTGAAACACCGTATCGAGCGCAAATAGGGAACAGCCCGCCGACGGCAGCGCGGACAAGATCAAACGCCCGAACGGTTTCGCCCACAGCGCGCAGTACGAAAGGCTGGATTATGAGGGATATTACCAATGCAAAAGCTCCTTGTGCAAGAATCAATAAATACCAGCCAATTACCAGTTCCCTCTTCTTCACAGGTAACATTCCGTACAGACGTACCATGTTGTTTTTTTCTGCAACAGAGAAGGTGTAGCCGGTTGTCATGGCGATCAGGCACATAGCGAAAGAAACTCCGGTCTGCAAAGAGCGATTGATTGCCACAAAAGCGATGGGGAGAAGCATTATAAAGCTAATCACTTTTATATATGGCTTTATAAGAGAAAAATCAAGCTTTGCTACATTCAGTGTATTATTCATGTCGTGCACCTTTCTTGCTTGTGAATACAACGATTTCATCCATAGTTGCCGGCTCAATGCTCAAAGTAGAAAATGCTCCAATATCTTCGGTTCTTACCAGGGCTTCAAATCCGGTGGAGAAAGTGCGGATATCGATCGCTTTGGCGTCTAGATCAGTGGATAGCTCGCGGATCCCGCCCTTGACGATACGAAACATATCGACAAATTCATCCTTGCTGCCGCTGAAGAACAATTCTCCATAGCTGATATAAGTGATATAGTCGGCGGCACGCTCCAAGTCGCTGGTAATATGAGTGGAAAACAGAACGCTATGCTCACCATCTTCAATGTATTCCGAGAGAATTTGAAGCAGTTCATCTCTGGAGACCGGATCAAGGCCGCTGGTGGGCTCATCCAGGATCAGCAGTTTTGCATCGTAGGAGAACGCACAGGCCAGCATCAACTTCATCTGCATCCCCTTTGAAAGCTCCTTCACCTTTTGACCGGAGCAATATGAAACCTCCGCAGCGTTTGCGCGAACCGCTGAGAGCTCCAATTTGGGTAGAAAACGGAGATGGATTTCTCAACCTGCGCGACCTGCCAATCATCATTAAAGTAGTTGGTATCGAATACGACTCCGAGTTTCGCCTTTGCTCTTTGCTCTTCCCGGATATTGTCCAAGCCCATAATTTTGATTTCGCCGCTGCTTCGTTTGAGCATATTGAGAATGAGTTTGATGGTAGTGGTCTTGCCGGAGCCGTTTGGCCCAATTAGCCCCATAATATAGCCTTTTGGGGAGAGAAAGTAATGTCATGGAGCTGAAAATCATCGAAAAATTTTGAAAGATTTCTCACCTCTAAATAACTAGTCATCTGCATTTACCTCCAATAAAATATCTAAAAGACGGTGCAATTCTTCGCTTGGAAGATTTGCGACCCTGGCTGCTTGAATCGCCTCTGTCAGGCTGGTTTCTACTTTGCAAATTAGTTGCTCTTGTATTAGCTCGGAGCCGCGCCCCATTACAAAAGCAGCCTCGTCCTTGAATATTTTTGACAAAACCCTCTTGCTCTAATTCTGTGTAGGCCCGTGTGACCGTCAACACACTGATTTTTAAGTCTTTTGCTAGTGTTCGAAGAGAGAGAAGGGTTTCTTCCTCTTGTAGTTCTCCAGATAGAATTGCCGCTTTGACCTGCTGTTTGATTTGCTCATAAATAGGGATTCCGGATGCGTTTGAAATAATTAGCTTCAATTTGACCTCACCTCCTGGCTGTTCTAACTGTTCTGCTTATATGCATAACAGTATAACACGTAAACGAGAAATGTCAAGCCCCACGTCTGCACGTGCGCTTTTATTTGTCCTTTGCAAATCAGGGAAGTAACATAATCTGCCGTGTGGAGTTATATTATACTATTACAATTGGTGTTGATCACCTAAAATCATGATTGGAGTGCCTATGAAAACATACGAAGCTATCACTGTAATCAGCAATCACATAATTGATGACGGGCTCTGTGATGCGATAATCCTGAAGGGCCGATTGGACGTGGAGATGACGACGAATTTTCCGATGTCGATATGTACCTGATTGTTTCGCCCGAACATATGGACACGGTTTTACAGAGAAGATGTGCGTATCTGTCTGCATATAAGGAGATTGTGTATCTTGAGGATGTCAACTTTGGCCTTCCTCAAAAGGTAGCAATTTATGTGGACGCGCTCCATGTGGATTTGTATGTGGCACGAATGGAGCAGATTGGACATGCAGACCCCATTGGTGTGGTATGATCCCAAGGGATTATTTAGCGACTATATCTATCACAGAATTGACATAGCAGATGGGGAGATTGCCCCATATTTTTCAGAGGTTTTGTACTGTTTCGCAGAAGCAGACTCGGCGTACAGAAGAAAAAACTATGCGTGGGCAGCTAGGATCCTTGGCAATGCCATTGCGGAAGCGGCAATCTTGTCCGATATCTCTATGACAAGAAATATGCTTTCCTTGGATTAAAGAAAATCAACGAGATCATTCCACATGACCAATACCAGCTGCTGGAAACCGCCTATACGCATTTGGGTGAGAACGGGTTTCAAAAGTCGAACGAGTGCTTGATTCGTGTGTTGGAGATTTTTGTTTCTAATGCAGGAGATTCGCTCAGGAACAAGCTGAATATGAGACTGTTTGATTGGATTAAAGGAAGCTTGGGCTGCTTATTATTCCCGAGAATGAGCGAAGATGCCTGCCATAAATGCGTGCGAAAGGGAAAATAAAGCTGAGTCTGGAACGCGATTTGGGTCCAGGCTCAGCCTGATGGTAACTTTGCGGGCCTGCTCGGCTTCCAAGGATAGCACCTCTTCCTGTCGGGCGTCAGGGGAAAGGGACAGTCGGTTTCTTGACTACCTGCACACTTGGCATTTATCAGTTTGACTCAATAATTTGTGTTTTTGCATTTGTTCATCTCTCTATATCGGGAGATTTATTTTTGATTTGCTTTATTTCTGATTCTACATATTGTCTTGTTATTTCTTGATATAATCCATTCACTTTTGGGAAGGATACCGACTTAAGCAGTTTGGCGTAATACATTTTAATCTGTCCCGCGTCACGGCCCAAATCGTCCGTGTATATTTCGACAACGGCGTATCCGACTATGTTTTCGCCTTCCTGGAGGACGATGTGGATATATGCCTTATTTTCTGTATACGGTTCAAACTCGCGCTCGCCCGTTTGAGGATCTACTGTTGGAGAAAGACTCGCCCAATATATGGTTGTACCATTTTCAGCATAGAAGGGAGATGTCACATGCGTTATTTCATCTTCATTCCAAAGAAATAGTTCTCCACCGTCTGCCGATACTTCGAAAGTTGCATCGGGGTGTTCAACTGCAGATAGTTTCAAAGGAATACCCGGTCGGCTACTCATGGCAAGGCTCCAATTATAATGTACAGGGATTTCTATGCCTTCCTGCATGATAACTTCTTCATCTAAGGGCAATTCTGCCGCCCCATCTTCATCTGGAGATGCCGCATACGCCGTAAGCGTGAAAAAGCCCGGTGCTGCAATCACATTTGGAGCAGGAGATGATTCATGGCTCCCAACCCCATGATTTTCTGATTGCTTTAATAAAGAGGTTGCGGCAGTGATTGCGGCGACGGCGACCAGGCATAAGCAAGCTGCCGTAATGCGCCATTTTATCCAGCCGGATTTCCGGACCATTCCCTGGCTCCTGTGCGCCTCTTGGATATGTTTTTCATGGATGTCGCCGAGGACTTCATATAATGTTTCCTTTGTCATAGCTCAAATCCCCTTTCTAAAAGGTAGCCGTGCAATTTTGCTCTTAGACGGGTTAGAGTCATGGATACGGCGCCATTTTTTCATGCCGTGTCGATTGGCAATATCTGAGATGCTGTCTGTGTACCAGTATCGGCAAACAAAGATGCTTCGCTTGTCTGGGGGGAGTGTATCTAAAAAGTCATTGAGGGCTTTCACCAGTTCTTGCCGTTCAAACGCCTGCTCCACGTTGTATTTCCCGGATACACAGTCTGCCAGTTCGTCTAGTACCATAGGCAACTCTCCGCCGCCTCGTTTGTCGGCGGTATTGTGTTTATACCGGTTTAAGGATAGGTTCCTGGTAATCTTTCCAAGAAATGTGGAAAGAACGCTTGGACGATGCGGCGGTATGGCTTTCCATGCGCGCATATATGTATCGTTGACACATTCCTCTGCGTCCTCTTGGTTTCCCAGTATGTTCTTGGCGATCGCGGTACAGTAGCTTCCGTATTTGTCTGCGGTGGCGTCAAGCGCCTGCTCATTTCTATCCCAGTATAACCGGACAATTTCTGCGTCATCCATCGGGGCTCACCTCGCGTTCCGTCTCATCCTTTCAACTATATACACAACTTTTGAACCAAAATCTCACACCCGTCACGCCGTATTGTGGCCATTGCCGCATCAGCGACCGATCCCCGCAGAGAACAGTTCTCCTCTAGACGTACATGAAAGGTGTAAAAAACCAAGAGAGTGATTTTTTAAAAGCCCTGTTTTTTCGTAGAGTGTCAGCAGCCACATGCAAAAAGTCAAACATAACTTTGTCAAGGATGCACGGCTTACTTCGGGCCGACTGCCATGCGCTACATGAAACGGCACACAATAGGTTTGGTTCCGCAACAGCTGTGCTGCATCAATCGGCCGGACGGAAAAACTCCCGAAGAGCGATAATATTTGGCATACGATATTAAAACAGCCGTCCGAGTCGGAAGGCTGTTTTGATTTCCGGATAGACTGTGGAGACATCATGGGCGGACGCACCGGTAGGGGAATGGCCCGAGGAAACGCGCCCTTTTGGAGAGGGGATGCAGTGAGTCAGCCGGGGGCGTTTCTCAAAGAAAAGTCGTCGCGAACCATACATAGTTCGCGACGACTTGGCAGGGATGAGGGATTCGAACCCCCGCAAACGGAGTCAGAGTCCGGTGTGCTACCGTTACACAAATCCCCTATGTGGTGTACTCAAGCGGAGCAACGTTTATTATTATACGCAGAAACGGCCGAATGTCAAGAAGAAATTTCCGATTTTCCCAGAAATTTTTCTTTTGGCGGTCCTTGCGGTCGGTTTCCAAACCTGATATAGTATGGAGCAAAAAGGGAGGTTTTATACTATGCATTATGGAGCCGTACTCCCGGGATCATTCATAGCCCGTCCAAAACCGATTTGTGGCGCGGGTCGAGTTAGAGGGGAAAGAAGAGATCTGTCATGTCAAAAATACAGGACGTTGCCGGGAACTGCTGCAGCCCGGTGCACGGGTCTGGTGCCGGTTCGACGGTAACCCGAATAGAAAGACCCATTATGATCTGATTGCGGTAGAAAAGGCAGGCAGGCTGATTAATATAGATTCCCAGGCGCCCAACCGGGTGACAGAGGAGTGGCTGGCGGCAGGTGGGCTGGGGCCGGTAGAAGCGCTCCGGCGGGAGTGGCAACATGGAGATTCGCGCTTTGATTTTTCCTTTCTGCAAAATGGCCGCCGGTGCCTGTTGGAAGTGAAGGGGGTCACCCTGGAGGACGGCGGCGTGGTTCGCTTTCCCGACGCTCCTACTCTGCGGGGAACCAAACATTTGCGCGGCCTGACGCAGGCGGTTCAGGCGGGGCTTGGGGCCTATGTCCTGTTTGTCATTCAAATGAACCACGTAATTCGTTTTGAACCCAATGATCGAACGGATCCGGCTTTTTACGGCCCTCCGGGCGGCGGCTGAAGCAGGCGTGCATATTTTGGCAATGGACTGCATGGTCAAGCCGGATGCCATGGAGCTTCTGGCTCCGGTTCCGGTCTTTCTGCATGGAATGTGACAAAACTGTCACGGAACAGTCATCCGATTGTCACCTTGGCCTGTTATACTGGTCCCATCAAAAGCAAAGGAGCGTATGTGATGGAAATGCTGCGGGTTGAAAACCTGACAAAGTTGTATGGAGAAGGGGAGAATCAGGTTCGAGCCTTGGACGGTGTATCCTTTTCCGTGGATAAAGGGCAGTTTGTAGCAATCATCGGTCCTCGGGCTCTGGAAAAAGCACCCTGTTGCATATCTTGGGTGGCGTGGACCGGCCCACCAATGGCAAAGTATACATGAACGGACAGGACGTATATGGAAGAAACGAGGACCAGTTGGCGATTTTCCGACGCCGGGAAGTGGGGCTGATCTATCAGTTCTACAATTTGATCCCGGTCCTCAATGTGGTAGAAAATATGACCCTCCCGGTCCTCATGGATGGGAGAAAGGTGAACCAGGACCGGCTCCGGGAAATGATTCAAACTTTGGGTTTGCAGGGCCGGGAAAAGCATTTGCCCAATCAACTATCCGGCGGCCAGCAGCAGCGGGTTTCCATCGGCAGGGCGCTGATGAATGCGCCGGCTGTGGTGTTGGCCGACGAGCCGACGGGAAATCTGGACTCGAAAACAGCCAGGATATTGTGGAGTTACTGAAGTATTCCAACCGGCGGTTTGAACAGACGCTGATCGTGATTACCCATGATGAATCCATCGCGCTACAGGCCGATCGAATTCTGGCCATTGAGGATGGCAAAATTGTTCGTGACGAGGTGATTCGGCAATGAACATTTTTGGGGAAAGTGACATGGAAAACCATGTGGAAAAACCGCACCCGCACCATCGTCACCATCATCGGCGTTATTCTGGCGTCGGCCATGTTTACGGCGGTCACGACGATGGGTACCAGTCTTCGGAATTTCCTGATCCGTGGCAACGTGTATGAAGAGGGGATTATTACGTCCAGTTTGCCTATGCCACCCAGGCGCAAAAAGGAGGCCCTGCTTCAGGAGCCTGCTGTGACACGCGTGGCGGATTATGGCTTTGGGCTTCAGCTCCCCGGCAGATCCGGAGGAAGCGAGGAAATGGAACACCTTTGCGGTGGCAGCTGCGGATCAAACTTTTTGGATACCATGCCGGTTCATTTAATAGCAGGGCGTATGCCACAGAACAGCACGGAAGCCGTTTTGCCGGAATCTGCTTTTCAAGCTTATGCCGATCAGGGGACGCCGGTCAGCTTGGGAGATACGATCACCCTCACGGTTTCGACCCAGCCGGGGTCTAAGCTCAATGTAAATTATTTGGAACCGGAGCCGGAGGAGAAGACGTTTCTTTATTCTCTTACTGTGGTAGGAGAGGCAAAGGATACCTATTTTCGGAGATTATGATTTGATGCTGAACAGCATCCTGACGCTGTCCGATGGGCAGGAGCCTGCCCTGTGGCACCGGCTGTGTGTGAAGACCAACCCGGCCTCGGCCGCGCTTGCGCTGACGGAGCAGGGGGATTACGGCAGGACGCTTCTGGTCAACAGCGAGCTTTTAAATCTAAATGGGGCCACCCGGTATGCCAATTGGAATGAAGCAATTGTTGCGCTTTGCGGTATCCTCATGGCCATTATTATGGTAGGGGCAGTCAGTCTGATTTACAGCGCCTTCTCCATTTCAGTGTCGGAGCGAACAAAACAGTTTGGGCTGTTGTCCAGCGTGGGGGGCAACGCGGAGGCAGATCCGCCGCTCGGTTCTGTTGGAAGCTGCTGTGGTGTGTCTATTGGGGATCCCAATTGGACTTCTGGCCGGTTATGGGGGCATCGCCGTTACGTTGCACTTCGTGGGACAATACTTGATTCGCTGTTTTCCTTCAGTGCCAACGGGATCCATATTGTGGCGGAGGTCTCCCCCGGCGTCCTTCCTTGCTGCGGCAGGCGTTTCCTGCTTTACGGTGTTCCTCTCGGCCTGGATTCCTGCCCTTCGGGCTATGCGCGTTTCCGCCCTGGAGGCAATCCGGCAGAACGCGGATATCAAAGTTTCCCCGGGAGGCGAAGGTCAGCAAAATGACCTACCGGCTGTTTGGCCTGTCGGGCGTATTGGCAAAGAAGTATTTTAAGGGCAGTCGGAAAAAATACCGGGCGACGATTCTCTCCTTGGCGGCCAGCGTCATCCTCTTGATCAGTGCCGGTTCATTCAGTATGTACCTGCGCGGCACCGCCGATTCCGCCTTTTCTCAGCATCCCTATGACTTGATGTGCGCCGGAACCCCGGAATCTTGGCAGACAGATTTTGAAACGATCCGGCAGATGCCGCAGGTGACCCGCTCTGCTTATTACCAAGACAGGTTGTATGAGGCGGTTGTCCCGATGGCGTCTTATTCTGAAGATTACCGCCAGGCGTTGGTAGAGACGCAGAGGCACCGGTCAAGAGCAATATGATTTGCTGGCGCTGCGTGTGTACTATTTGGAGGACGCAGCTTTGGAGGACTATCTCCAGGAACAGGGGATAGACCCTGCGCCTTATTTGGACGCGGAGCAGCCTTTGGCCCTGGTATGCAACCAGGAGATTGTCAGCTATGTTTGGGACGATTCCGGGGACCAGGAGCGCAAGACCTACCGTCTGTCTATGTTGGACGGCAGCTTGAGACTCTGGCCGGCAATGCGCCGGCATTTCCCCTGGAAAAGCTTTGGGAAAACCCCATATCCCAATGCCAGCGAGGATATCACCGCCCAGGGGGAACGGTACGTTCAGATTTGGACGGATGATTCGGAAAGCGACATGGAAGAACCCGCCTGTTTTCTCCAACGGATTACCTCGAAAACAGATGGAAGCTGGATTGCCGGGTATTACGCCTACGACGAGGAAACCGGTGCGGTGGGAGAAGAGCCGGTCTATCAGGAGACGGTGGATGTGCCGGTGTTCCGCCTGGGAGCACGAGTGGATGAGCTGCCCTTCGGCGTGGAAGCGGACGCCTGGTTCGGGCAGGTGACGCTGATTCTTCCGTACAGTGCCCTGCCGGGAGGGGCGGACAGTCAGGGCACGCCGTATCTGACGGTCCAGGCGAGCAATCACCGGACTCTGGCTGAGCAAATTGACCAGGAATTGGGAGAACGGGTAGATTATACGAACTATGCCGAAGAGGAGGAGAATGACCGGGGCTTCTTAATGATGATCGACGTGTTCTCTTACGGCTTTATCATTCTGATTGCACTCATTGCCGCAGCCAACGTGTTTAATACCATTTCCACCAATGTGGCGCTGCGGCGCCGGGACTTTGCCATGCTTCGCTCCATGGGCATGACACGCAGTGGATTGAGCCGGATGATGAACTACGAATGCCTGTTTTACGGCGCTCGAGCCCTGCTTTACGGCCTGCCGGTTTCGGTTTTGATCAGCTTTTAATTTGGAAAACCGCAGGTATGGTTGTAACGGATCGGTTTCAACTTCCCTGGACTGCCGTTGCAGCAGCAGTTGCCAGTGTATTCCTTGTCGTGTTTATTACCATGCTATACGCCATGAACCGGATCAAGGGAAAATCCCTTGGATGCTTTGAGAAACGAAAATACTTGATCTGAGAGGAGCGGGGAATGCGGAAGAGATATTTTGCAGCTAACCGCATTTCCCGCAGTCTCGGATAAGGGATTCCAGGTGATTTGCTCTGCAGAGAAAAAAAAAAGCTTGACACTGCGGGAAAAAAGTGATATAATAGGCTAGGAATTTCTCCTAGGTCACTGTTTTCGCTCCGTAGTCGGAACCCTCCCCAAAGGGATTTGTACTCCAGTATAAACAGGCGCAGTCCTTGGCGGAAAGTAGGAGAGAGTCCTTTATTTGGGCCCGTAGCGCAGCTGGGAGCGCATTACATTCGCATTGTAGGGGTCGGGAGTTCGAATCTCCTCGGGTCCACCACGTCGGAGCAAGGTCCGCTTTGCTCCGACGTCTTTTTATGCCCATGGCAAAAAAAGACGCCATCGCCCGCTCTCTTGCGTCTCCTTTCCGAATCGAACCCGCTGGGCTTCGATTTGTTTTTTATCTGCAATTTTGGGTATCTTTTCCGTCAACGATCTGTGCCCGGAGAGTTTGATAGTATGGGCTTTTCTGTTTTTCGATTTCTTACCATTTCAGGTACTTGCAGCATGGTTGCACCTTCCTTAAAGATATGTTTTATTTTCTGTGTGTGACAGCGTACACACTGCCGGGCGAAAAGCCAGCTCGAAAACCCTGAAAACTGATCTTTCGCATTGCCGTAGGGGACTTTCTTGGGCTGGAATATACTTCCCTTTTTGTGGCTCGGTATACGAAAAACAGGAGGAACAAAAGGCAGAATCTGTCATTTGCCTGCATGTTAAAATGCGTTGCTTGTGGCAACGGGCAGTTCCGCCTATAATCAGTGGTAACATCTAAGGAAAGGAGGGTACCCCGAATGCTAAATGAAAATATTAAAGCGGTCAGAAAATCAAAAGGGCTTTCTCAACAAGAGCTTACTGTCAAGCTGAACGTGGTGCGGCAAACCATTTCGAAATGGGAGCAAGGGGTTTCCTATAATGAAAGATACCACTATCAAAATCTACGCCTACGATACTTCCAATAATCAAATTTTGGGAGTATGATGGCACCGAGATTGAAGATACCGAGGACTAAAATCAACATAAAACGCAAAAAAAGACGGTGAGAACATGAAGTACAAAATAGCAATCTGCGACGACTCGGATGCAGACAGAGAATACGTTTTGAACATGGTAAATCGCTGGGCGGCGGGAGCCGGTTATGTAGTACATACCGACACATTCAATTCTGCTGAGAACTTTCTGTTCCACTATGCCGAGGAAAGCGACTACGATATGCTGCTCCTTGATATTGAAATGGGAGCAATGGATGGCGTGACAATGGCAAAACAGCTTCGTCAAAGCAACGACACCGTTCAGATCGTGTTTATCACAGGCTACTCCGACTATATCTCCGAGGGCTACGAAGTGGCGGCGCTCCACTATCTGATGAAGCCGGTGAAGGAAGAAAAAGCTCTGTTCCGTTCTTGACCGTGCCGCCGAGAAGCTGGTGAAAAACGAAAAGGTGTTGACCTTTGAGATTGGCGGCGAAATGGTGCGTGTACCGATCTATCAAATCCGATACGCAGACGTGTTCGGAAACTATGTCACGATACACGCTCTAACCGACACCACGATGAAAATGACTCTGGGCGAACTGGAGAAGCAGCTTGACGAGCGCTTCTACCGTGTTGGTCGCTCCACCATTGTCAATCTGACGCAGATCAGCCGTGTCACAAAAACAGAAATTAAGCTCGCTGACGGAACAGCTATCCCCCTGCCCAGGGGCGCTTATGATGGAGTTAACCGAGCGATTATCAACATGAGGTAAGGCTATGGGATTATTTTCAAAGCGCATAGAGAAACAAATTGAATCCTATCAACACGAGCTGATTGAAACCCACTACCGGGAAGTGGACAATATGTACCGTCAAATTCGTGGTTGGCGGCACGATTACCGCAACCATATCCAGACGATGAAAGCCTACGCCGCCACGGAAAATTGGGAAGCCATCAAGAGTTATCTTGACCTGCTGGACGAAGATCTGACCACGGTGGATGCGGTCATCAAAACCGGAAATCCCATGACCGATGCGATTCTGAACTCCAAAATCTCCTGGCGAAATCCAAGGGCATTGAGGTAGTAGCGGATGCCCATATTCCGGTCAAGCTGAAATCCTCGGAGATCGACCTGTGCTGCATTATTGGAAATCTTTTTTGACAACGCCATCGAAGCAAGTGTGAAGCTGCCGGAGGACAAGCGGCTCATTCGTGTCTATATGGATATGAAGAACACCCAGCTCTATATTTCCTTTACCAACTTCACCGCAAGCAAGAAGCTGAAGAAAGAAGGCGGTCTGTTCCGCAGCACCAAGGGCGAGGGGCACGGCTTCGGACTTGTTCGCATAGATGCTATCGTAGAACGGTTAGATGGTTACATCAGCCGAAATAGCGAGGACGGAGCGTTCACAACGGAAATACTGCTTCCGCAGGTGTAAATTTGCATTCATCACCCAGGAATGACGATTCGTCCCCAAAATCATCCGGGGACGAATTTTTGTGCTATCCTGTGCACAGAAAGGATGGTGGTTTTATGGTTAAGGAAAAAACCCAAAAAATAAAACCTAAATATGGCATCTGGCAGAATGTATGCTTCATGGTGCGAACCGCTTGGAACACGCACAAGCGTGTGTTACTTATGTGCGTAGTGATTGCTGCTATTCAAGTAGCGTTGAATTTGGCGCAGCTCTATGTTACACCGGAGATATTAGAGAAGGTTGAGCAAAGATCATCTATTGGAGAATTGCTTCTCACAATCGGAATCTTTTCGGCGGCGCTGTTCTTGCTACAAGGTGCAAAAGCGTATTGTACAGAAATTCGTTTGCCCGCAGAAGCAGATGTTCGACTTGCAATAATCCGTAAAATGACTCGTAAGACCGCAGAAACATCCTATCCCAATGTCCATGACCCCAAGATTCTGAAATTGGCAGAACAGACGGAACAAGCAACAAGCACTAATAGTGATGCGGCAGAACACATTTGGAGGACGTTGACTGAGCTGTTGACCAATATGGTTGGCTTCATAGCATATCTGTTTTTACTCTCCAATCTGAATGTGTTTTTGATTCTCCTAGTTGCCGTAACTTCGATTGTTGAGTTTTTGTTTCCAAACATATCAACGAGTGGGAATACCGCCATCGGGAGGAAAAGGAAGTATATGATAAGGAAATCAGTTATTTTCTTGAAAAGCCCCGACAGATTCAGTTTGCTAAAGATGTCCGTATCTTCGGTTTGGGTACATGGCTACGGGATTTGAGAACGAAATCCATGAAGATGCTTACCGCTTTCGTTGCCCGTAGGGAAAAGGTATATATTTGGGCAAATGTAATGGATGTAGCAATGACCCTTCTTCGTAACGGAATTGCGTATGTATATCTGATTTGGCAGACACTTGAACAAGGATTGCCTGCATCGGAGTTTCTGTTGTACTTTACTGCTGTGAGCGGATTTACGGTGTGGGTGACGGGAATCTTGTCTGAATTTAGTCAGCTCCATAAAGAAAGCATTGGTCTGTCCAAGGTACAGGAATATTTGAACATCCCGGAACCATTTAAGTTTGAAGATGGCATTCAGCCGCCTGTTGCAGATGGATATGAGCTAAAACTTGAAAAAGTATCCTTCCGTTATCCCGGAACAGAAAAGAATATCCTTGAAAATATAAATTTGACCATTCATCCCGGAGAGAAATTGGCAGTTGTTGGTCTGAATGGTGCAGGCAAAACAACGATGGTAATGCTTTTGTGCGGATTTTATGATCCCACAGAAGGGCGTGTGCTGCTCAATGGAATTGATATTCGTGAGTTTAATCGGAGACAGTATTATGAGTTGTTCTCCGCTGTGTTCCAAGGATTTTCTATTCAAGACACCACGATCGCAGAGTGTGTCGCTCAGACGGCCACGGATATTGATATGGATAAAGTAACCGACTGTCTTGATAAGGCGGGCTTAACGACTGCCATTGCAAAATTTCCAGATGATGTTAAAACACATTTTGGGCGTGAGGTGTATCTGGACGGGGTTATGCTTTCCGGTGGTCAGACGCAGCGGCTGATGCTGGCAAGAGCACTCTATAAGGATGGGCCTATCCTTGTCTTAGACGAGCCGACCGCAGCACTTGATCCCATTGCAGAAAATGACATCTACATGAAGTACAGCGAAATGACAGCAGGAAAAACTTCTCTGTTCATTTCCCACCGTTTGGCATCGACCCGTTTCTGCGACCGCATTATCTTTGTTGCGGATGGCGGCATTGCCGAGGAAGGAACCCACGAGGAACTGTTAGCAAAGAACGGCGCATATGCAAATCTGTTTGAAGTTCAGAGCCGCTATTATCGGAAAGGAGGAGAAAGCAATGAAGAAGAAAACTGATCAATCTGGCATTCGAGATACATTTTCCATTCATAAGAGAGCGATGATGGATATGCGCCGTGCTACACCCGGATGCTTTCTTTCTTTTATTCTCTGCGCAATCGTAAAAGCTCTTTCCCCTATGCAACGATCTGGCTCTCTGCACAACTGATCAATGAATTGGCATCCTTACGCAGACCGGAGATGTTGTGGAAATGGGTTGTTCTAATTGTTGCCGTTACTGCGGTTATGGACTTTTCAAAGCTGTTTTGGAGCGTTGGAAGAGTGTAAATGACGAAATGTTTTATAAGCAGTACAATATTCTGTATACAGAAAAATTTTTGAGTATGGATTATGCTGATTGTGACAAGCAGGAAACACGAGATTTGTTTATCCAAATACTGCAAAGTACAAACTGGGGTAGTTGGGGATTTACTTATCTTAAAATGTATATTTCCGATGGTGTGGAAGGCATCACCGGCATACTTGGTGCAATTGCGCTGACGGTAAGTTTATTCACGACGAAAGTACCGGAATCCGCAGGCGCATTAACCATTCTCAATCATCCGCTTTTATTGTAGGAATCCTGTTGCTGATATTGGGCATCATCACTTTCCTCGGTCCTGTGTTTGGTAATAAGGCGAATTCCATATGGGGTGAATTAGCGGAGGACTCCAGATTCGGTAATCGCTTGTACAGCCATTTTGGATTTATTACAGCTGGAGACAAAGAAAAGGATATGGATCGAAGGATGTACCGGCAGATTGAACTTGCCGAACATTACTCCACGTCAGTCAATATATTCGGTGTCGGTTCTCGTTTTGCAAAACTGCAGCAGACAACCGTTGGATTTAGCAGAGCTTTATCCTCTGGGATCAGTGCTATTTTATCTGGACTTGTCTATGTGTTTGTCTGCTTAAAGGCGTTGGGCGGCGCATTTGGTATCGGCAGCGTAACTCAATATGTTAGCGCAGTAACAACTCTTTCCGGAAATGCTGCCATGCTGCTCGATACCGTTAATCATATGCGGACAAACGCAGAATTCCTGAAAACGATTTATGCGTTCCTCGACATTCCCAATTCTATGTATCAAGGTAGCTTGACCACAGAAAAACGTGCAGACCGCAAGTATGAAGTGGAATTCAAGGACGTGTCCTTCAAGTATCCTGGCAGCGACCTTTGGGCGCTTCGCCATGTGAACATGAAGTTCAAGGTTGGTAAGCGGCTGGCTATCGTTGGCGAAAACGGCAGCGGCAAGACTACCTTCATTAAGCTGCTGTGCCGTCTGTACGATCCCCAGGAAGGACAAATACTGCTTAACGGCATTGACATTCGCAAGTACAAATACGATGATTACATGAATATATTCTCTATCGTTTTCCAAGACTTCCAGTTGGTCAGCCAGCCCTTGGGCAACAATGTTGCAGGAAGTGTGGAATATGACCACGAGCGAGTACACAAAGCCTTGGACGACGCAGGCTTCGGTGACCGCCTTGCCACCATGGAAAAGGGACTCGACACCATGCTCTACAAAGATCTTTCCGAGGATGGCGTAGATGTATCCGGCGGTGAAGCACAGAAAATCGCCATTGCCCGTGCGCTCTATAAGGATGCACCGTTTATTATCCTCGACGAGCCGACCGCAGCACTTGACCCGATTGCGGAAGCGGAGATTTACAGTAAGTTCAACGACATTGCCGGGGATAAGACTGCCATCTATATCTCCCACCGTCTGTCCAGCTGTAAATTCTGCGATGAGATCGCCGTATTCCACGATGGGGCGGTCATCCAGCAGGGCACCCACGACGAACTGGTAGCCGATGAAAGCGGAAAATACTACGAACTGTGGAACGCACAGGCGCAGTATTATATGGAGTAATTCGATAGTGTCAAGAGTTTTTCGCAAATTGGTTGCAAGCGCTGAGAAGAAAGAAGTTAGCCAGCGATGGAGGTGTCCACAGCGACAGTCACCGAGTGCTTCATATTCATGTGCCCCATTGGGTACCTGTCGCCAGCTGTGCCTCACAGTCCATGTAGAACAATTTAGCGGGAAGCGTTGTTTTATACCTGCTTGAAAGAATCTCCGCAATTCTTGCAGATTACATTGGGCTCTCGCGTTGCCTGGATGATGGTGCCGTAGCAGGGGCATACATATGAGGTATGCCATTTCATGTAAGAGCGTAGCGGCCAGCTCGAAGACAGGCTGGGCAAGGTGTTTGGCGCAGAGATTGATTTCCCGGTATTTCTCGTTGCGGGCGTTCCAAATTTCATGGATGCTGTACCACCATAGGCCCCGCGCCCTCCGTCCTGGGATCCGGTGATTACCGGGCGAGGCAATTCCTTGTCATAAAAATGCTCATTGAACGGGTCAATCGGTTCCTTTATTTTTTCTTACCATTTCAGGTGCTTGCAGTATGGTTGCACCTTCCTCAAAGGTATGTTTTATATTCTGTGTGTGACAGCTTACACATTGCCGGGCGAAAAGCCGGCTCGAAAACCCTGAAAACTGATCTTTCGCATTGCCGGAGGGGACTTTCTTGGGCTGGAATATACTTCCCTTTTGTGGCTCGGTATACGAAAACAGGAGGAACAAAAGGCAGAATCTGTCATCTGCCTGCATGTTAAAATGCGTTGCTTGTGGCAACGGGCAGTTCTGCCTATAATCAGTGGTAACATCTAGGGAAAGGAGGGTACCCCTGAATGCTAAATGAAAATATTAAAGCGGTCAGAAAATCAAAGGTCTTTCACAACAGGAGCTTGCTGTAAAGCTGAACGTGGTGCGACAAACAATTTCCAAATGGGAGCAAGGCTTGTCAGTTCCCGATTCTGATATGTTGATCTCCCTATCGGAAGCGCTGGATACGCCGGTGAGCACGTTGCTTGGAGAAAACGTCACGGAGCCGGAAGCGGATGACTTAAAGACGATTTCCGCAAAACTGGAGGTGATAAACTTGCAACTTGCGCAGTCAAAAACCACAAGAAAAAGAATTCTTTATTGGATTTTTGTCTCGTTGTGTGTAGTTATAGCATCAATTTTTGCAATCTTATTCATATTAGAAAGTTCTTATTTGAATTGGGATTACAGTGATCCTGAAACCGCCGTTCTCGGGTGGCACTTCACTCGTTTGAGTGGCTGTTTGTCAGAGTAGCACCGATTATCCTGATTGGTGCAATCATTGGAACTTTCTGGACACGAAAGAAAGAATAAAGCCACTCTGCTTTTTGAGATACAGCTCAGGAGTACAAGTTCCAGAATGAAAAACAGGCCGCTGCGCAAGGTATTTTCTTGTGTAGCGGCCTCTTTTGCTATACCGAGTTGTCCGGATAAGCTGTATTGCCTTCTGCAATACGGAATCACAAGGCTGCCCATTTTCGATTTTTGTCGTACGGATCGACGTTCTTCTCGTCGAATTCTTTCCTTTTTCTGATTCTCCCTCTTTTTTTCCACGTGGTTTTTCTTCTTTGTGTACCTCTGAATTTCAAAATTTCTTATTATAAAATCAGACTAAAAATGAAGGAGAGATTTTGATGCGCGAACTCAGAAAACTTTTGTACCGCTTCGGCATCTACAAAACCCAGGAGGGCTATGACCCTTTGTTGGTGGCCGTGGAGCTCATCCTGGAAAACTTTGAGCTGCTGGGCTCTTTGACCAAGTGGCTCTACCCTATGGTAGCTGCCATCTGTGAAAGCACGCCCGGCGCCGTGGAACGCAACATTCGCTTTTGCGTCACACGAGCCTGGGAGGCCAATCCGGCGCTATTCACCGAGCTTGCCCAGCGTCCCATTTCCCAGCCCCCTACCACCGGTGACTTCCTGTGCATGCTACACAACTACATGGATGACATCCTGTTTGAGCGGTGCCGACCCCAATAAGCTTCATGCGGCTTCTCAGGCTGATGCTTGGGAGGCCGCACAGCTTTCGAAACATCATCGCACAAATTTTTTGCGTCGCATTTTCCCATCTCGGCCTTGTTTTTCCGGATCTCAAGGAATCAGACACTTTTTGATCTTGCGCGATCATAGTTGGGCAAGCCGAAATTGAGATATACTCTTCACGTCAAAGCCTTACACATTTTGCTTTTTTTCGGCGTCCGCCGATGGTGCGCTCTGGTGCGTTCCATTTTGCGAAATTAGGCAACAACCTTGTTCTCGAAGCGGTGCAGTTTGCAGTACGGATAGCCTGCTCATCATATCGAACAAATATACGGATAGATGAATTGCGAACAAGAAATTTTCTCCAGATAAAAATAAAAAAGGAGATCGTTTTTTGAATAAAATTTATAGAGAAATGAAACATGTTGAAAATGTGCGCCAACAAGACGAAAAAATGATGTATAAGTATTTTTAAAATGGTGCTATTTTTCTGGAACAAAGTCTACATAAAGAAGAAATGGTTTGTCATCGACATAAATCTGGAGAAATTCCTGAAATGGGTATTTGCGTTTTGAGAAATAAAATTAAAAGCTTGGCTTTGGGAAAGGATTTATGCGTATGTCCTGCCTATCATAACTTCTTTCTTGACGGAGGGCATTTTTCATGGTAGTATAGTAGAAAAAGTCATGGACCAAATGGCAAACAGGATAAGCCGGCAGTTTGCACTCCGAGATACAGAAACGTAGGTGAGCATATTGCTTGAAATTGGAATTTGCGACGATCAGATAGAGTGGGTGGAAACCATCCAGCGTTTGGTAAGCCGCTACCTGGAGAAGAAACGGATTAAGGCCCACATTGCTACTTTCACAAGTGCCGAAGAACTACTGAGGGAAGACTGGCAAATTTTTCACATCCTTTTTCTGGATGTGGTAATGGGCAAGAAAGACGGTGTTCAGGCCGCGATGCAAATCCGACGTAAAAATCCGGATGTCTCTTTGATATTTGTCTCTGCATATTTGGACTATGCAACCATGGGATATCAGGTCAAGGCCAGTGCGTATCTTCTGAAAAGCCAGCTTTCTGCCACCTTGGAAAAAGCTGTGAACACAGTTCTTCTAGAGAGGCAGCTCAATCAGGAGAAGATATCCATTGCGGTCGGTGGTCGTGAGGTTGTGCTGCCGCTTCACAAAATTACATATATAGAAAGCCGGGGACGAACTGCCGTTTTTCACGGCGAAACAGATTTTCGTACCTACATGCGTTTTTCGGATATCGAAGCAATGCTATCTGGGAAAGGCTTCCTGCGCATTCATAGATGCTACATTGTGAATTCGGCGCACTGCATTACCATCCGGAACTATCAGGCAATTCTAGACACAGGGGAACGTTGCCTTGTAGCCGACAGGAGTATTCTGATTTGATCCGGAGTTTCATGCGCTGGAGGGTAAATCCATGGTTGCGGTTGGAGTGTTGGCAGCTGCCACAGAGTATGCATGCGGACTTTTTGTGTTGGCTGCCTTCTTTCCCTGGCGAATCAGAGGCAAGTTGCGTTCGGCTGCCGCTCCATTTATCTGTGGTCTGGTGCATATACTTTTCTCTGTATTGACCACTGACTGGCCGCTGCTTCCGAGGGTAATTCTCATATTGGCCAATTTCTATCTTGTGAGCAGCGCTTGTTTTCAAGGCAATTTGGGAAAAAGATTTCTTACTATACTTTTTTATTGGGCATCTGTTTACGCAATCGATCTTTCTGTCCTGACGCTGTCCGTGGCAATGAGCAATCAACCGGCCCGGACAGTACTTTCTCAGGAGGCCAACTACTTATTTTGCGTTTTGTGCAGTCGATTTCTGCTGCTCGCCGTTTCTCTCGGCTGCAGGTACCTTGCTCGGCGTCCAAAGCGAAAGGGAAGGGGCAGGCTTTGGACCGTTTTATTTCTGATCCCTCCTCTTTGTACCATTGTGGGAACCGGTGCGCTCGTCCATAGCGCGATGGCAGGTGGCACGTTACCTGTGGGCATTGTTGCGCTCAGCGGAGGAGGACTCTGTGTTAATGTCATATTATGTTTTGGGATTCATCAGCTGGAGCGAAACCAACTGATGGAGCAGGAGAATCAAAACCTTCCGTCGGAAGCTGCGCGCAATTTGGAGTTGGCAAAAACATATCGGGATTCTTTTACGCAGCAGAGGAAAATCACCCATGAATTCCGCAATCAGTTGGACACCGTTGAAATTTACTGGACCGGGAAGAATATGACCGTGCGGCTAGCTATGTGCAGCATTTACGATGTTCTATCCAGGAAATTGTGCCATGCATTCATACCAATCATCCGTGGTGGATGCGGTCCTGAATCAAAAATACCAGCAGGCGGCACAAAAGGGGATTGGCATGCTGCTTTCCTGTAACGATCTGGCCGCGATACCTTTGGAAGATGGTGATCTTGTCACTCTGTTGGGGAACATTTTGGATAATGCGATTTCTGCCAGCGCACAGACGGCGGAAAAGCAGATTTGGGTGCGTCTATGGCAGGAGCAAGGTGTCTATCGGCTGGTAGTTCGCAATGATTGCCCGGAGATTCCTGCAACGCGCAGGGCCCAGGAAGTGATTCTGCACGGATATGGAATGAGTCTCGTACATACAGTATTGGAAAAATACGCCTACCCTTATTATGCAGAGAAGGTGGGCTCGGAATTTGTATTCTCTGCCATCCTTGGCTAACTACCTGCAATTGGTTACATTTACCGGCTATTGGTGACAAATCTATATACAATGAAGCAAAAATGTGCTACTGTTAAAAGGGGAAAAATAAAGGGCAAAGCAAAAATAGGCGATGTGTACGCATATTCTTAAGAACATAATTACAGATTTTGTTGTACATAATCTAGTGTTTTCTTACATATCAAATTTATAATTTATCATTCATATTTTTGCATATTATAGAAGGAATGGACGGCTACAGGTTTTTCAGTATATTTTCAGCCGGAGCGCCAGGTAGAAAAAGACGAACGTAAGAAACAAGGGCAGAAGGATGCCTAAAAATGTATCAAGGCGGTGGTAACTTGAAAAATCCAGACAAAGTGTTGGCTTTGTGTTGTTACTCCCCAGTCTGTTGGGAATTGCGGTCTTTTTATCTGGTCCCATTTTGCAGAAGCCTGTACTATACCTTTACGCAGGGCGTCTATGATGTGCACTTTGTCGGTCTGGCAAATTTCCGAGAACTGTTGGGCAATCCGGTATTTTTGCAGGCAGTGGGCAATACCCTGCGGTTTCTGGCGCTGGGGGTTCCGCTGCTGTTGAGTCTGGCTCTGCTGGTCAGTGTGATTGGGGTAAAAGCGAAGCTTTACATGGCAACGCTGGGCCCTGCTGTTGCCGATGGTTATCCCGGCCTCCAGCCTGTCTGTGGCTTGGCAGGGACTGTGGGGTGAGGCAGGACTGCTCAACCGGGCGCTGGCGCTATTGGGGATCCCGGCGGTGGACTTTCTCCGGGGCGGAGCCGCATTTCCTCTGCTTCTGGTGCTGTATCTGCTGAAAAATGTGGGCTATGTCAGCGTCATACTCATGAGCGCCATTCGTGCCATCTCGCCGGAGTATCAGGAGTGTTACCGGCTGGACAGCAGCAGCGAGGCGGGGTTCGTCCGCCGGATTTTGCTGCCGCTCATCTCGCCCACCATCCTCTTTGCGTGTATTGTGGCGGTGATGAATTACTTTCTGCTATTCCGGGCTACGTATATGCTGTACATGGAAAATCCGCCCGCCCAGGTGTATATGCTCCAGCATTTTATGAACAGCAACTTCTATAAGCTGAATTATCAGCGGCTTGGCACGGCGGCGTTTTTGGTTGTACTGACGTTGACGGCCTTGATCTGCGGGATTCTGTTTGTGCAAAGGAGGGTAAAGCGCCATGTGGGGTAAAGGGAAACGATTTTGGTTTCAGCGTGTTGTACTGGCTCTGATTGCCCTGTGCTGCCTGTTGCCTATGATCTATCTGCTGTACGCCTCCCTGGCAGGTCGGGACGGTGTGTCCCAGTATGAGAAGATCCTACTGGACAGCAAGGAATTCTATACCTGGTTCTGGAACTCTGCCTGCTATACAGCTCTCATTTTGCTGATTCATATCCCAGTGAGCATTTTGGCGGCCTATGGATTGAGTCAGTTCCGTTTTCCGGGAAGGAACGTTCTGTTTTCCTGTACATGCTTTTGATGCTTTTGCCCTTTCAGGCCACCTCGGTGCCGCAGTATTTGACCCTGGACGCTTTGGACATTCTGGATACCGGCAAGGCGGTGATCTTGCCCTGCGCCTACGGCGCTTTCGGTACTTTCCTGCTGACCCAATTCATGAGGGGCATTGACGGTGAGATTCTGGAAGCCGCCCGGCTGGATGGGGTGGGGAATTTCAGTTTGCTCTGGCGTATTGTCCTGCCTCTTTGTAAGCCGGCGGTAGTGTCGGTGTTGGTTTTGCAGTTTATCAGCTTTTGGTCCATGGTGGATCAGCCGGTGCTGTTTCTCCAAAGCGAGCAGCTGATGCCGTTGTCTGTGAAGCCTCAGTGGCCAGTCCTTCAGCTGGTCGGCCTCTGCAGCCGGTGTAGTTTATGCAGCTGCGCCGGTGCTGGTCTATCTATATTGCCAGGACGCTTTGGAGCAAGGTATTGATCTGAGCAGTATTAAGTAAGGGGGGCAGCAAATGAAGCGTTTGGTTGCCCGGTTTGCGGGCTGGTTCTTATTGGCGCTGGCATTGCTGGCGCTCTGCTGCTGAAGCTGGATGCCCTGCGCACGCCTCAGTTGCTGTGCATCAGCCCCGGCCCGGTGTGATCGATGGCGTAGGGTATGAATGTGTGCTCCCGATGGAGGCGATGTTTGTTGTGGATGGACACTGGTATCTTTATACGGTGGAAGACAGCAATTCCTACTTCCATCCTGTAGTGGCCCGGCGAATTGAGGTCACGCCTGTGGCTCAAAGCGAAACCCTGGTAGCGGTACAAGGTGCTTACATGAATGACCTACGGGTTGTTCGGTTTGCCAGCCGTCCACTGGAGGGAGATACCGTCCCCGTGCAGGTTTGGGAGGAGGAGAGTCATGAAACGTGCGGTTTTTCTTGGGCTCCTGCTTCTAATCCTGGTAGGTCTGCTGTTGGGGCATTGGTCCTTGGGGAAGGGGTTTGTGCCAAGTCGGGTGGAGATACTCTGTGGAGAAAGGGCAGAAGCAGTCCGACAGGTTTGCGCTGCAGTGCCGGAGCTTGTGGCGGATGAGCCTGTATGGGAGGAGGACCGGCTGGTTTTTAGTAACCCGGATTTATTCACTGCCCAGCGGGCCGGCACCGTTCTGGCCCAGGCTGGTTTGGCTGATGAGAGTTTGGTGCTGGATTACAGCTGGGCCTCTGAGATGCTGGCTCAAAGCGGCAGGTTGTGGCAGGTAGGAGCAGCGTTTGCGGCGCTATGGCTTCTGTTTTTAACGGCGCGCTGGCAGGTGTGCCTGGAGCTGCAACGAGGCCGGGCGGCATGGAAGCATCAATACCTGGGGGCTTATCTAAGTGATGCCAGCGTGCGGCTCATGGGGAAGGTCATCGCCTTTGTGGTAGGGCCTTCGGCGCGGTGCTGTTGGTGCGGTATTTGATCGAATGCGCTGTTGTGCTGCCGGCGAGGCTGCTGCCCCAGGACAGCTTGTTTCAGTTCTCTCATTACCGGCAATGGCAGGAAAGCGCGTTCCCGGCAGAGGTGCTGTCTGCATACGGCAGGACCTTGCAAAGGCAGCTGATGTACGGCCACGGCCTGGCAGGGCTGGAATGGGCCATTCTGCTTCTGCTTGCCGTGGTTGGCGGAAAAGAAATAGAGAAGAGGAGGAGAAAAGGAAATGCGTGAGTTATACACAGTAGGGAAAGCTCCCATGCAGTGGTCGGAAACAGCCCAGACCATTACGTTTATTGTAACTGAAGACTGCAATTTGCGCTGCAAGTATTGTTACATCACCCACAAGGCCTCCAATAAACGAATGAACTTCGACACGGCGAGGAAGTTTATCGACTACATACTCACTGCTGATATCCGCATCTCTGAGGATGTCATTGTGGAGTTTTTCGGTGGAGAGCCTATGATAGAGATGAAGCTCGTAGCTCAAATTTCCGACTATTTTAAGATTCGGGCCTATGAACTGAACCATCCGTGGGCATGGAGGTACCGGTTTAACTTTGCCACCAATGGCGTCAACTATTCCTCGCCGGAAGTGCAGGCATACATTAAAAAGAACGAGGGTAAAGTTTCTATTGGCATTTCCATCGACGGCACAAAGGAGAAACACGATCTGAATCGGGTTTTCCCGGATGGCTCCGGCTCATATTCCGCAATTGAGAAGAGCATTCCTCTCTGGGTTTCCCAATTTGCGCCCGCAACCAAGATGACTTTTGCAAGCGCCGATCTAAAATATTTGAAAGATAGTGTGATTGACCTTTGGAACCATGGCGTAACAGATGTTTCCGCCAATGTGGTTTTTGAAGATGTATGGCAGGAAGGTGATGACGCGCTCCTGGAGCAACAGCTTCGAGAGCTGGCGGACTACATATTGGACAATCAGCTTTTTGATAAATACTATTGTACGTTCTTTTCTGATTCTATCGGAGGCTATCAACCGGAAGAGACAAAAGACTCCACCTACTGCGGTGCTGGAAAAATGATCGCGCTGGCGCCCAATGGCAATCTATATCCCTGTGTCAGGTACAAGGATTATTCTCTGAACAAACACCCGGAGCGCATCATTGGAACGGTGGAAACCGGCATCGATATGGAACTGGTCCGACCATTTATGGTTGCGTCTTCCCGTTATCAGGATGACAGCGAATGCGCCAATTGCCCCATTGCCTCAGGTTGTCCCCAGTGCCAAGGCTTTAGCTACGATGAGGCGGACACCTGTACCAATTTTCAAAGAGCCAAATTCATCTGTAAGATGCAAAAGGCGCGAGTTCGGGCAAATGATTATTATTTTGCCAAGCTTTTCAACCGGTACGGAATCAACCGGCAGAGCGTCCGGAATACGGCCAATATGTACTTTTTGCTCTCAGACTCTTTCACGACGTACTGCTGCTACCATAACCAGGGCGGAGATAACGGTGCCGGGATGACAGTCGATGCATTGAAGGCCGGTTTGAAATTTTGTGCTGAAAACTTTTTCTCGCCGGTACTGGTACATGCAGATGATCGCTTCCTCTCTATAGACTTTCCTCATGATTTTGAGGAGTACTATCTGCAACATATCATTCCGGTACGTCTGTGGAAAAAGGCAACGTTTGCAAAAAGATGTCCTGTTTGTGTTTGACCATGAGACAATCGGGATGTATCCGCATCACCTGGACAACTGCATCTATAACATAGAGCAGGACAACCTGGGAGGCCTTGCAGCAGATGTAATGGCTCTTTTTTGAAACAGCGGACAGAATCAATGTCAATATTTTGGATTTGGATTCCAACTTTGATGAAGCTACCTATCTGGAGCAACTGCGGAAGATCAAAGACTGCCTGGTCCATTTCCGGGAAAATGGCGTACCAAATAAAGAAATCAACCTGATTACAGATTTGTGCAATACAGAAGAATGGTGCAACTGCGGTGCAGGAGATCGTTCCTTTGTGTTCGCGCCGAATGGAAAGATTTATACATGCCCCGGGTTTTATAAAGAGGATCCCGATGCCTTTGTGGGGAGTGTGGATACCGGTCTGGATCATTTGAAGAACCCTCACTTATATCGCAAAGAATATCATCCAATTTGCCATGTTTGTGATGCCAAGCAGTGCAGAATTTGCATCTATCGAAATATGCACGGGACGCATGAAGTCAATGTATCTCCGTCGTATCAATGCAGAAAGAGCCATTTGGAGCGGCAGGTGTCTGTAGAGTACCTGGAGAGCACCGGTGGAAACGCCATGGCTCCTGTGGGCTACCTGGATCCTGCTGTCTTGACACCGACAATCAAGAAGAAAGAAGCCGGCTATTATAAAATATAGGAGGAAACGGAACATGAATACTCTTTGCTACGATTTGGAAAAAGGAGAGGGGAAAGGCTATCCGGGACATCTATGAAAAGAAGTTGGCCCTGGAAAATCTGGCAAAAATCATTAAACCGGATGAAAACCCGGAGATGTATCACCGGTTGATCGCCGACTATGGCGCGACCATGCATGATTTTGAGGACTGGTGGAATGGGATCTTCCGCAAAGTATGAGGTAGAAGCTGGAAATTACAACGTTGATTTCCGGAGCAATCAAATTTTTCGGACAGTGCAGGATTGACCATGCAGGCCCATAGAAAAAGTGAGTGGCGTAAAATATTTTCTTTTTTCGTACCAATACCTGAAGAAACAGCGGCTGCAATTTGCAGGAATTTTGACGGTTTTGGCCTTGGGGAGCATACTGACCAGTGTAACGCCCTATATTTGGGGGAGATCATAGATGAAATTGCCTTGGGGCATGTGCACCGGTTGCTTCGTTGGTTGGGCTTGTACCTTCTGATTGCATTTTCCACCGTGGGGATGAGTTGCTTAGAAGAGTACTGGGGAGCAAATTAAACTACAAGGTGGAGACTGAAATCAAGCAGCAGCTGTTAAAAAGGCGTTATATTTAAGATGCAAGGAACTGGATGCGCTCGACACTGGAGTATTGGTCTCCAGAATTGTTTCAGACGCCAGCGAAGTGATTACCTTTGTATTTGAAGTCATCACGTCTGCAGTTACGATTGTAGTCAACATTGCTGCCGCTCTGTTCTTCTCCCTTTCGCATTTCGGTTCCCCTGTCTGCGGTTTCTCTGGGGTTTATTCCGCTCTCTATTTTTCTAACATAATGTTCAAAAAGAGCCTACAGGGTATTGAGCAAGCTTCAGAAAAATATGGAGATGCGCTTTCCTCTTTCCACATTGATACGCTGGGCCATATTCCAGAAATCAAGGCGTATTGCTTGGAGGAGGAGTGGACTGAAAAATATCAGAAGCTCATTCAAGAAGGTTGGTTTTTGCAAAAAAAGCAGTTATTTCTGGAAATCGAACAGCTGCTGTGTCCACTTTGATTGGTTCTGCGTCTACAGCGGCAACTCTGATTTTATCTGCGCATCTGATTGCTCGTGGAATCTTTACCCTAGGCGGCATGGTTTCGTTCCAGCGGTACATTGACAAATTGACCGGCGCTGTGCCAGCCTGCTCCAAATGAACTATTCGGCGCAGTCTGCTGCTGTGGCAGTAGACCGCATGTTGGAATTACAATCCATGAGCGATGAGATGATGGAAGAAGCTGTTCCGTGTGCAGCGCGGAAAATTTCCCGCTTGGAATTTCAGAGGGTGTTCTTTCGGTATCAGGAAGAACGCTATGTACTGAACGGCGTCTCATTTTCCATACGCTGCCCTGGTATTTACGCCTTGGTTGGGGAGAATGGATGCGGGAAGACCACCGTGCTGAAACTCATTATGCAGTACTATCCGATCGTCTCCGGACATATCCTGCTAGATGACCTCCCAGCGGAGAAGATGCCGGTGAAGACATTGCGAAAAAAGCATAGGATATTATTCAAAAGATGTGTACATACAAAACGCATCTCTCTTTGAAAATCTGATAATGGGGTCTCAGTATGATCCGGATCGCCAGGGCATGGGGGCTTTGGAAGAGATATGCGCCGGCGTTGGGCTGTCAGACTTAATTCAGAAACTGCCGGATGGACTCATGACCCAAATGGGAGAAAATGGAAAGCTTCTCTCCAGCGGTCAAAAAACAGAAAATCGCAATGGCTCGGGCTTTGCTCGATGATGCCTCCATTTTGCTGTTTGATGAAATTACGTCGGATTTGGACGGCGACGCGGAAAAGGCTGTTCTATCTATGATGCGGAAACTAGCTAAGTCAAAGATCATCCTATTCGTCACCCATAGAGTGCAATCTGTACAAATGTGTGACCATATCATGGTGATGGAGCAGGGAGCGATCGTTGCTTACGGCTTACATACCGATCTCTTGGTGACTTCTGAGCGGTATCGCAGCTTATTTGAAGAATGGTCAAAATAATGAGATTTTTTATTTTTTGTTTTAGATTGGAGGGGTAAGCATGACACAGCGTAAGAAAATCTCAACTGTTGTCGGTTTGTGCGTCCTGTTGGTGGGCGTCCTGGTTGGGGGTGTTTTGCTGTTGAACCGGGGCGGACCCAGGGGGAAACCCTGTCCGGTGGAGACGCTTCCTCCGTACAGCAGTTTCAGCGAATTCGCGTCCATGAGCGAAGAGAAGAGGTGGAGCCGGAAAACACCACTCAGCGCTATGCTCCGTTCTTTGCCAAGGGGCGGCCTGCCTGTTCTCCTGTCGACCGGATGGACAGCAAATCCAGGTGGTGAGAGCAGCGGACGGGGAGCTTGTCAAGCAGTATGACATTCCGGAGTTCCCGGAGCAGCTGGAGGGGCTGTGCCTGGACGGACAGGAAAATCTCTGGTATGTGTTTCAGAATGATCAAAGAGAGCTGATGATGGCGCAGTGCGGAACAGTTCAGAGAGCCGCAAAAGGTTTGGAATCTACCGTCGGGAGGAAGCTATCAAGTAAACGGGTTCTGGATTTGGGAGAATTACGCAGTTTTGCAGTGCCTGAATTCTGAAAACGGCGAAAACACCATTGTGCGCTATGATCTCCAGACAAAGGAAGTAAAAACCGGTACGGTGGCAGGGTATGAGACAAAGTTTTGCGCAGATGGTGAGGGGTATTTGTACGTTCTGGAGAAGCTTGGAGAAGCATCCTGGGAGATGAAAAAGTGCGACCTGAGGACAGGAGCAGAGCAGTGGGCGCAGCAGGGATTTATATTCCCGTGGACGCTTTACAGCGACGGCGATACCATCTATGTGTTGGAAATGACGGAAACAGCGTTTGAACTGCGCCAGGCGGATGCGTCTACAGGGGAGCTTCGTGGGGAGAGTTTGAACTTTGAGACAGATCTGGATACGCCGCTGGACCGTTACCATTACCTAAATATCTTCACGGAAAAATATATTCTGGTTCGGGAGGGGCAGGTGACGCTTTGCCAGATCGGGCAGAATGGAGTAGATGGCCCCTATGAGCGCCTGACGTTAAGCCTGGAGCCATATACTGTGGAGGTAAAGCCGGAGGACATCGTCACGCTGACCATCACGGCGCCCTATCCCCAGGAGAGTGTACAGAAGGCCATCCGTATGTACCAGAAGGAGCACCCGGAGGTTCAGGTGGAGTGGGACACCCAGTATCTGACCAGAGAGGCATACGTGGAGGATTCTCTGAATTACAAGGATCAGATTGCAGCACGAACCATGGCCGGCAATGTGGGGGACCTGCAAATGATTACGGGAGCGGCGCTGTCTCAGGACGTGATCACCGACACGGACGCTTTTACTGACTTGACCGCATATCTGGAAGGTTCCCCGATTCGGGATGAGCTGGAATGGAACTTCTTGGAGCCGTTGCGAGGAGAAGACGGCGCCCTTCGTGCGGTACCGCTGGGCGTTTCCTACGAATCTCTGATTTACAACACCAAACTGCTCCGAGAGCTGGGAAACCCCATCGACCCGAATACGGTCACATGGTCAGAGCTGCTGGATCTGGCGCTGCAATGGAAGGAGGAGGGAAGGGATCTCAGCCTTTTCCTGGCCAATTACGGCTACACGGATACGACAATTTTAAAAGAAAATCTGCTCACACGAATCTTGCTGGCCAACCTATACGGAGAGGATTCTTTAAAATCGCCGGAGTTCCGGGCGCTTTTGGAGAAGCTTCAGGCATTGTGGGAGAGTCCGCAGCTGATTGGGCAAGGCCAGTGTGGAGCACTGGTGGTATGACAGCAACGACTATGACAGAATGCTGTTTGGATTTAAATATTTGGAGAGCGGGTATGCAAATATCATACCAGCCCTTGGGACCTATGAAAACTTTTTGGGCTTGAGATTCAGATAGCGCCGGTTCCGAAAGGTGAGACATATCAGAAGCAACAATCCTATGCATTTTGCTGGGGGATTCCTTCCAGCTCCGAAAAAAGGATTTGGCCTGGAGCTTGCTGGAATTCATGCTCAGTGAAAACGGAATGCCGGACGGAGTCTATCGCCGGGGTTTGATTCAATTAATAACCAGACGCTGGAAAAGCTGCATCAATTGGCGCAATTCGAAATGAACGGGCCGGACATCAGCGTATTTCACGAGCAGCTGAAAGCTCTTCGGGAAGTGCCCATCAGCCGGTATGATGAGCCTTACGGATGGGTAGATGCCGTCTACAATCCGATTCTGGATTACATGAACGGTAAGAAGACGCTGGACGAGGCGCTTTCCCTGGCCACCAGCAATTGGGATCGATACTTGCTGAGTTAGGCGGATTGTCAATTGGTCGTGGTATGCAAATAGGCGGTAATTTCTGTCTATTTGATATCATAGAATATTTGAAAAGGAGGTGATTTTATGTACAGAAGCAAACTGGAGAAGCCCGACGGCTCGACCGCACTGAGATGTACAAACGGTTCTTGCACAAACAACTGTGCAGTGATCTGTAGTACAGGCTGCGGCAACGGGTGTGAGACCTCTTGTGGAAATGCATGTTCCAATTCCTGTGAAAACTATTGCGCGTATACCTGCAGAACCGGTATTGGCTTCAGCGCCGTCGTGTAAGCAAGGGCTGTCAGGACCATCCACACTCCGTTATACGATAGCTCATATTTTCATTACATAGAGTGGGTGTGGAAACGAAAAATAAGCAAGGGGCAGATGATACCTAGTTTTATCTGTCCCTTGCTTTTTGCTAATTATTTAGTTAAAAAACATCGTGCGATTGTTGCAATTACATGCACATATTCCAGATGATCTCTGTGTTGACTTCGTCCAGGGAATGAATGCCGCACATCTCCATGGCATCGCACAGTTCGGACGCAAGCTTCTTGATATACACGGCTACACCTTCTGAGCCCCGCCATACACAGCGGTGACAAAGGACGGCCGATCAAGACACCTTTGGCGCCCAAGGCCAGGGCTTTCAAGATGTCCAGACCGTTGCGAATGCCGCCGTCTATCAAGACGGTCATGGAGTTGCCACGGCGTTGGCAATGGCGGGCAGAACCTCTGCAGTGGCGGGGACCTGGTCCAGGACCCGACCGCCGTGATTGGAGACGACGATACCGGCGGCCCCGGCTTCCAGAGCTTTTTCGGCCCCGCGCACCGTCATGATTCCTTTTAGAATCAGAGGATGCCGGCGTACGCTGCAATTTCTCTCAGCTCTGCAACGGTTTTCCGGCCTGCGGGAGGTTCTGCATTTTTCAAAAATGGTAGTCCGGCAGCATCGATGTCCATGGCCAAAATAGAAGCGCCGGCGGCCTTTGCCTGGTCGATTTTTTTGAAATACCAGATCTTGACTCCAAGGCTTGACGGTGGGAATTCCTTTGCCGCCGGCTGCGCCGATGGCGGCGGAGGCCGATGCAAAGACCTCCGGGTCCAATCCGTCGCCAGTGAAGGCGGCGATTCCGTGCTCTGCACAGGACTGTACTAGAATATGATTATAGGCTTTGTCGTCATATTTGGTACCATAGTGCAGCTGCATGGTCCCCACAGGGGCGGCCAGAAAGGGGTAACGAAGCTGGAGGCCGAACAGCTGAAAGCTGGTGTCCACGGGACGATTTTCACAAATGGTGTCCAGGTTAAGCCGGATTTCCTGCCAAGCCTGGTAGTTTCGAACGGCTACCGTGCCGGTCCCTTTGCACCGGGGGCCCGGAATGCTATTTTGGCAGGCTAAGCCGTTGCAGACAGGACAAGCTTTGCAATACGGTCCAATGCAGGTTCTGGCTTGGGCCAATACGTCTGCGTATGTCATGCTCTTTCCTCCTTGGTTGATCCGGTATGGGTCGGCGGATCACCGGCGTTATTGTGCATTCTGGTGCGCCAGGGCGGCTTCCACAAAACCAAAGAACAGGGGATGCGGACGGTCGGGACGGCTCTTGAATTCGGGGTGGAACTGGCAGCCTACGAACCAAGGATGGTTCGGGAGCTCTACAATTTCTACCAGATGGTGATCCGGAGATAGGCCTGCCAACAGCATGCCCTTTTCCGAGAGAATCTGACGGAATTCATTGTTGAATTCATAACGATGGCGGTGGCGCTCGAGATCTCTTTCTCGCCGTATAACCGGTAGGACCTGCTGTTTTCCTCCAGCACACAGGGTATTTTCCCAAGCGCATGGTTCCGCCTTTGGCGGTGATATGGATCTGGTCCTCCATCAGAGCGACAACCGGGTAGGGGGTATTCATCAAACTCCGCAGAGTGCGCACCGGTGAGGCCGGCAACGTGGCGTGCGAACTCGATTACTGCGATCTGCATACCTAAGCAAATGCCCAAATAGGGAACCCCCACAGGTGCGGGCATATTGCGCCGCAGCGATCATGCCTTCAATTCCCCGGTCTCCAAAGCCGCCGGGAACGAGAACCCCGTCACACCCGGCGAGAATGCTTTTGGCATTGTCCGCCGTGACTTCTTCCGAGTCGACCCACCGAATGGACACGACGGCATCGTTGGCGGTGCCGGCATGGAACAGAGATTCCACAACGGAGAGATAGGCGTCGTGGAGCTGCGTATATTTCCCCACCAAGGCGATTTGAACCTGGCGGTTTGCGCCTTTGATTCGTTCTACCAGGGCGGCCCAGGCCGTCAGATCCGGCTTTGGGGTATCCAGCTGAAGCTTTTCACAGACGACCTGATCCAGCCCCTCTTTTGCCAGCATGAGAGGAACCTCGTATAGGGTAGAGGCGGTGGAGTTTTGAATGACACAGCTGGGATCTACATTACAGAAGAGACTGATCTTCCGGCGAATTTCCTCGGTAAACGGGGTATCGCTGCGGCAAACCAGAATATCCGGCTGAATTCCAATGGACAGAAGCTCTTTAACGGAGTGCTGGGTGGGTTTGGACTTCAATTCATCGCTGCCGGGAATTTGAACGATCAGCGGCACGTGAATAAACAACACGTTCCGGCGGCCCTGCTCTGCGGCGACTTGCCGGATGGCTTCCAGGAAAGGCTGGGACTCAATGTCTCCCACGGTACCGCCGATTTCCGAAATGACCACATCCACCTCAGGTCCGGCCATGGAATAGACCCGCCGTTTGATCTCATCGGTGATGTGGGGGATAATTTGGACGGTACGGCCCAGGTAGCCACCCTCCCGCTCCCGGTTCAACACGGACCAATAGACTTTGCCGGCGGAAACCGAGGAGTGTTTGTTCAGACTCTCATCGACGAATCGCTCATAATGTCCCAGGTCCAGGTCTGTCTCCGCACCGTCGTCTGTGACGAAGACCTCCCCGTGCTGATAGGGGCTCATGGTGCACGGGTCGACGTTCAGGTAAGGATCGAACTTCTGATTACTGACCCCGAAGCCCCGCTGCTTCAGCAGCCGCCCCAAAGAGGCAGCGCAGATCCCTTGCCGAGCCCGGAGACCACGCCGCCGGTGACAAAAATATATTTCATACCCGTTTCCTCCGCATTATGCATTCTTTTTTCTGATCATGCACGGCCGTGCCGTCCGCAAGCCGAGGATAGACCCCGGTATGGAGCGTTGTTCCTTCCGCAAATGGAACAACATTGCCCATAAAAACGTTTCTGTTCATAAATTTCCTCCGGCGGGAGGCCGGAGGAAACATCGCACAAAGTCATTATATACGATTACACGTAGAAAAGCAAGTCGGAGTAAGTGGGATAGGGCCAGTAAGATTGATCTGTTAGGGTTTCAGGAGATCTGCATCGGCCCGGGCCGTCTCCATTGCGGGAATGATGGTTTTCGGTAGTACATAGCGCGCTCGGCCGTGTTTTGAGGTAGGTGGCCCATAGCTTCTTCCAGCGCCGCACAGTGATCGTAAAGGCAATCGGTGGCTTCGGAAATCCGGGAAGCCAAGGCTCTTTCTGTGCGGCAGGCGACGGGGACGGCTTCCTTAGCGGAGATGGTATTGCACAGGAAGCCGGCGTAGGAAGAGGCGGCGGGAAGAATTTGATGGCGGATCATATCGATCATCGTCATGGCTTCTATATGCAGCAACTTACAATAGCTTTCCAAATGAATCTCATACCTGGCCCGGAACTCTGTCTCTGTGAAAATGCCGTGCCGTGTGACCAGATCGATATTTTTTGAGAAATATAAGCCGGCATGCACTCTGCGGTGGACCGCAAATTCGACAGCCCCCGTTGCTCGGCTTCCCGGACCCAGCTCTCGTCGTAGCCGTTTCCGTTGAAGATGATACGCCGGTGTTCCGTGAGAGCCTGGCAAATCAGCTTCTGGAGGTCTGCGTCAAAGTCGGCGGATTGTTCTAATTGATCGGCAAACCATTTTAATTCTTCCGCCATAATGGTGTTCAGGGCAATATTCGGCCCGGAGACGGATTGGGACGAGCCGAGCATCCGGAACTCAAATTTATTGCCGGTAAAGGCCAGAGGAGAGGTGCGGTTTCGGTCCGTGGTGTCTTTGGAGATGGAAGGCAGGACATCGACGCCGATGCGCATGACAGACTTTTCCAGGTCTGTAGTTGGTGCCGTTAATAATGGATTCCACCACGGCTTCCAATTCGTCGCCCAGGAAGATGGACACCACGGCCGGAGGCGCTTCGTTGGCGCCCAGGCGGTGATCGTTACCGGCGGAGGCGACGGTGCAACGGAGCCAGTCTTGATACTCATCCACGCCTTTGATAAACGCAGAGAGAAACACCAGGAATTGTGCGTTTTGACTGGGTGTGCGGCCTGGCTTAAAGAGATTTTTTCCCGAGTCGGTACACAAAGACCAGTTGTTGTGCTTGCCCGAGCCGTTGACGCCGTCAAAGGGCTTTTCATGGAGCAGACAGACCAGGCCATGCTTTTCGGCGGTTTTTTCATGATTTCCATGACCAACTGGTTGGCGTCGCAGGCAGTGTTGGCGTCGGTGTAAATGGGGGCCATCTCGTGCTGCGCCGGGGCCACCTCGTTGTGTTTGGTTTTGGAGAGGATACCCAAGCGCCACAGAGCTTCATCCAGATCCCGCATATAGGCAGACACCCGGGGGCGAATGGCGCCGAAGTAATGATCGTCCAGCTCCTGTCCCTTCGGAGGGGGTGCGCCGAAGAGGGTCCGTCCGGTGAGACGCAGGTCCTTCCGACGGGCGAAGTCCTCTTTGGCAATGAGGAAATACTCCTGTTCCGGGCCCACGGAGGCAATGACACGTTTGGTGCTGTGATCTCCAAATAAGCGTAGGATTCGGACGGCCTCCCGGCTGACCTCGTCGATCGAGCGGAGGAGAGGCGTTTTTTTATCCAATGCGGCTCCCGTATAGGAGAAGAAGCAGGTGGGAATGTACAGGCTGCCGTCCTTGACAAAGGCGAAGGCAGTAGGGTCCCAGGCAGTGTAGCCTCTGGCTTCGAAGGTCGCCCGGAGTCCGCCGGAGGGAAAGCTGGAAGCATCGGGTTCCCCACGGACCAATTCCTTTCCGGAGAATTCCATCAGGACTTTGCCGTTTGCAGTCGGTGTGATGAAGCTGTCGTGCTTTTCCGCCGTCACGCCGGTCAGAGGCTGGAACCAGTGTGTATAGTGGGTGGCCCCTTTTCTGTAGCCCATTGCTTCATGGCTTCTGCGATGGAATTGGCAACGGAAGCTCCAGGGCCTCCCTCCGCAATGCAGGATTTCCAGGCGCAAAATACCTGAGGCTCCAGCCGCTGCTTCATCGTTGGCTCGTTGAATACGTCGCTGCCAAAAATTTCGGGCACGTTGATGATTTCCTGATTCATTTGGAAAACCTTCCTTTCACCGGTTTCAGGTTTGTTGACAAAAAAGACGCCTCGTGTCGCAAGCCATCTGCCTTCCTGTCGACAAAAATGCCTGTTTTTGGCATAATCAAGGCCGGTTCTTTGCAAAAAATCCTCAATATGTATAGAATACTATTGCACCGGCCTTTAAAAATGCAATGTGGAAATTTGTATGAAATTGAAAAAAGATGGGAAATGACTTTTGGGCAATTCGCTGGGTTTGCATTTCGAATACCTATGTGCTTTTTTCGGCGGGCAGAGTCACTACGTTTTTCAAAACGAAGATTGCAATTTTGGAGGATTTCCCATATAATGAAGGGGCAAAGCCGACTTTGACTTCTGCGGGAACGGCGGGGAGAAAGGATCTGTTACGATGCAAAATTATCAGAATCTGAATGCCCATGAGGTGGCTCAGGAGTTGAGCCTGGTACAGCAGGAGCTGAGCAGCTGGAGGGCCCGTGACCTGAAGCTGAATATGGCCCGGGGAAAGCCGGGACGCGCCCAGCTGGATATGTCCAGCGGGATTCTTACGGTACTCACGGAACCGGAGCAGTGTGTTTCGGATGGGGTGGATGCCCGGAATTACGGAGAATTGGCAGGGTTGCCTGCTGCCAGGCGGTATTGGGCGGATGTATTGGGCTGCCGGGCGGAAGAGACCATTGTTGGGGGCAACGCCAGCTTAAATTTGATGTACGACCTCATCTCCAAAGCCTATACCCACGGCCTGCTTCACAGCGAGAAGCCTTGGTGCCGCTTGGACACGGTGAAATTTCTCTGCCCCGCTCCCGGCTATGACCGGCATTTTCGCATTACGGAATCCTTCGGTGCAGAATTGATTACCGTTGCCATGACGCAGACCGGACCGGATATGGACCGGGTGGAGGCGTTGGTACAGGACCCGGCGGTAAAGGGTATTTGGTGTGTTCCTAAATATTCCAATCCGGATGGTACCATCTATTC
>VOFH01002111.1_pt1 | contig 49413 bp, 82 predicted proteins | sample 5384091 | NCBI WGS metagenome assembly VOFH01 (sample SAMN12384727, study PRJNA508395) | human gut metagenome | isolation source: healthy gut G | host: Homo sapiens
TCCGGAAAGATGATCAAGGATAAATGTCCGGATTGCCGTGGTACCGGATATATCTCAAATAAAAAAGAAAATCCAGGTATCGATCCCTGCGGAATTGACAATGGACAGAGTGTAAGGATCCGTGAAAAGGGGAACCTGGTATCAACGGCGGACCGCGTGGGGATCTGCTAGTAGAAGTAGTTGTATCCAGACATCCAATCTTCCAGCGTCAGGATATGAATATTTATTCTACCGTGCCGATTTCCTTTGCTCAGGCGGCATTAGGCGGTGAGGTGCGTATCAACACCGTGGATGGAGACGTCTTATACGAGGTAAAAAGCAGGAACACAGACAGACACAAGAATCCGCCTGAAGGGAAAAAGGCGTACCGTCTCTGCGAAACAAAGCAGTGCGTGGTGACCATTATGTTACATTGGTGGTTCAGGTTCCGGCTTCCTTTAAATGCAGAAGCAAAAGAGGCATTGCGTAAGTTTGATGAAGTTACCGGTAATACATTAAAGAAGTCAGCAGAGGGCACTGGTACAGCAGAAAAGCCGAAAAAAAAAAAAAGGATTCATGGATAAGATAAAAGAATCTTTAGATGATATCTAAAATTTATTAATATGGATGAAAAACAGGGGCAGAGCATGGAGCTTGCCTCTATTTTTTTGATTCATAGGAAATTACATCCTATGAATCAAAATCTCTTTCGGGAAAAGCTTGACATTCTGATATTTCTGCGTATAATAAAAATGCAAACAAGTTGCAAATACAAACTGATTGCAAATACGAATTGGTCGCAAATGTAAGAAATCGACATACATGTCATGTAGGAAATGGGGCGCAATATGTTAGATATTATTTTAGATACTTTATTAGATAGTGTAAAAATTACTTCCGTTTTTGTTTATCACATACCTTTTGATGGAAGAGTTAGAGCATAAGACTGGAGGAAAGGCAAAGAACCGTATCAGGAGCGCTGGAAAAAGCGGCCCTGTTTGGGGTGCATTGCTTGGAGTGATCCCACAGTGTGGCTTTTTCTGCAGCGGCGTCAAGCCTCTATGCGGGACATGTGATCACAGTCGGAACACTGCTTGCGATTTTCTTATCGACCTCCGATGAGATGCTTCCGATCATGATCTCAGAGGCGGTTGCACCTGTCGTGATCGTTAAGATCCTTGCAGCTAAGGTCATCATTGGTATGATTTCCGGACTTGTTGTGGAGTTTTTTATATGTGGGTGTGATGAAAAAGCATGAAAAAGAAATGGACATCCATGTGGTATGTGAGGAAGAACACTGCAGCTGCGAGGACGGCATTTTCCGGTCTGCATTCAAACATACCTTAAAGATTTTTGCGTATATTCTGATCATTTCTTTCCTTTTTAAATGTAGTGATCGGGTTCATCGGGGAAGATACACTTGCAGGCTTTTTTACTGCAATGCCGCTTGTGGGTGAGGCAGTAGCAGCACTTGTCGGACTGATCCCAAATTGTGCATCCTCAGTTGTGATCACAGAACTTTATTTAGGCGGTATCATCGGAGCGGGCGCCATGATGTCTGGACTGCTTGTGAATGCCGGCGTCGGACTGTTAGTTTTGTTCCGTCTGAACCGTGACTGGAAGCAGAATGCCGGAATTGTTGCGGCTTTGTATGGACTTGGCGTGTTCTGGGGTGTTATCATAAGAGTGTGTGGGATTGTGTTTTAAATAAAGGAAACAGGAAGGGACGAGGAATATGCCGGGAAGTGGTTATGCGACGATCAGCCGTAAAAAAGATTTTGGAATTTTAAAGAAGAACAGTGACCGGACAGTCGCTGTGGCGGATATCGACCATTATCTGAAAGCGCAGGACTGTGAGGTCAATATCACGACGATCTACCGTTATTTAGATAAGCTGGCAAAGGATGGCACGGTAATCAAATACGTTGCCGAAAAAGGGCAATCAGGCGGTATATCAGTATGTGGAATTAGGACACCACTGGAGGAACATCTGCATCTGCAGTGTGTGAAATGTGGGAAGATCATCCATCTGGAATGTGAGTTTATGGATGAAATCTCAGAGCACATTTTAAAAGATCACGGGTTTAAACTGCAGTGCAAAAATTCAATTTTGTATGGAATGTGCAGAGCGTGCCAGGAAAGTAAATAATAAAATGCATGATTATTTTTCATCCCGCCTCATATAATGAATGGAAAAGAATGGCAGGGTAGGAGGAGTGTCATGAACATGATATCAGCAGGCAGGAAAACCTGGTGTCAGCGTATTAAAGCAGCCATTATTTTAGAGGGAGTCATCCTTCTTATGGCTGCTTTTATTTTATGGGGAAAATACGGCAGGAACAGGGGGAAAACAGTTACTGCCACATCGGACAGGACGATCCGGTGGGTGGATTTTAATGTGTCTTATGAGGCGTTGTGCAAGGCATATGAGTGTGACGTGGACACATATGGAAGTGAAATGCATATCGACTGGATCGACTTACTTTCTTATGTGGCAGCGAAAAATGGCGGGGAGTTTGGCGCGACAGCAGTGTCAGAACTGAATGAGGCGGCAGAGAAAGTGAAAAAATAAGAAGCTGACATTTGATGAGGCGGCAGAGAAGCTCAAGTATTTTTCCTATTATAAGGAGGCATATTCGGCGGTGCTTGGCGGTCTGGTCGGCGAGTATGAGATACAGGAGAGTGAGGGTGGTCCCTATGTGAAAAAATATGGACTGAAAGCATTTTCCCCCGATCGCAAAGGGATTTCCGTACAGTGATTATGATGATTTTGGCGTGTCGAGAAGCTATGGATATAAAAGACAGCATTTAGGACATGATATGATGGGACAGATCGGTACGCCTGTGATCTGCATTGAAACAGGATATGTGGAGGCTCTGGGCTGGAATCAGTACGGAGGCTGGCGTGTTGGAATCCGCAGTCCGGATAAAAAGCGATATTATTATTATGCGCATCTGCGTCAGGATTACCCATATCAGGCAAAATTAAAGAGGAGATCTTGTGACGGCAGGGGATGTGATCGGCTATATGGGGCACACCGGTTACAGTACAAAAGAAAATGTCAACAATATAGATACTGTACATCTTCATTACGGACTCGAACTGATCTTTGATGAGGAGTGGAGGGAGAGTGGGCATGAGATTTGGGTGGACTGTTATAATCTGACACGGTTTTATATAAAAACCGTTCAGAAGTGCACAAAGTGAAAGGAACGAAAGAGTGGAAGAGGACTTTTTTGATATGAAGGAAAATTATTTACAGCGGGCGAAAAAACAGAAAGAAAAATTGGAAAAAAGTGACAAAAATGATGAATTATGTTGACTTTTTATACAATTGGGTGGAAAAATTTAGATTATAGTTTGAAGAAATTAAAATCTAAACATACAGAATGAAAGTTATGCTGCATAAAAATCGGGGGACACATATGAAAAATCATAAAGTAGAGAAAGGCTGTATTTTGGCAGCACTTCTTTTTTTGTACTGCTATGGATAGGGGAAGTTTTCCGGTCAATGCAAAAGAAACAGGAAGAGGACGTGTGCTGTTCATCAGTTCCTATTCCTATGCATGGGAGACGATTCCACAGCAGATTGATGGAATCAGAAAATCACTGGGGATGATGTGACCATAGACTATAAGTTTATGGATACTAAGAATGTCGATACAGCGGAAAATGTACATTTATTTTACAAGAGCCTGAGTTATTATTTAAGCCAGGTACCAGCTTATGACGTGGTCATAGTGGGAGATGATGCGGCGTATAATTTTTGTGCTTGTATATCGGAAAATTTTTGGGAATACGCCGATTGTTTTTGAAGGGGTCAATAATGTTTCAAAAGCGCTGGCGATGGATTACAATCCCAATGTAACAGGAATCATAGAAAAATCAGACTTATGGAAATACCATAGCACTTGCCAAAAAGATATATCCGGAAGCAGCACATATTGTTGCAATTGTTGACAATACGGTAACCGGGCTTAGTGCAAGAAAGGAATTTTATTCTTACAAAGATGAATTTCGGATCTGGAGTTTAGTGATATCAATGCATCAGAATTTTCCCAGAAAGATCTGATTAAGAGCGTAGAATCTTTCGATGAGAGTACGATTCTTTTATATATTTTATGCAGTAATGATAAGGATGGAAATGTTTATGCATCGGCAGAGTCTGTCCAGATGCTGAGCAGCCGGGCACATATTCCCATGTTTTCCGGTATATCGATAGGTATGGGGGAAAGGACTGCTTGGAGGTGAGATCGTTTCCCATGAAGAGATGGGCGAGATCGCCGGGGAGATGGCTCTTAAAATTTTAAATGGTGAACCATGTGAGAATATGGATGTCATAACAGATTCACCGATGACATATTGCTTTGATGAGACGGTTATGAAGCGCTTTGGAATTTCGCGCAGCATGTTACCGGATGATGCAAAGATCATCAATCACGAAGAAACTTTTATGGAGCAGTATGGAAAAGTGATCCGTATCACATCTGTGATCAGTGGGATCATGGTTTTGTTTATCATCTGGCTTGTCCGGGATAATATGCATAAAAAGAAAAGTAAACGATACGATCAGCTCGCTCAATAAAAAAATTAAATTTTATAGCGCGCTATGATGCGCTGACTTCACTTTTGAACCGGCGTGTGTTTATGGAAGACCTGCAGTACCGGATCAGGGAAAAGAACCGTTTGGTCTGATCATGTTTGATATGGATAATTTTAAACGGATCAATGATGTCTATGGACACAACGAAGGGGATGCGGTGCTTAAGGAAATGGCTGCGCGTGCCGGAGCACTGGTGGATGACGTATTCGAGGTTTACCGGCTGGCGGGGGATGAATTTGTTGCAACTGTGCAAAGCGGTCAGAAAGAAGTGATAGATTCCTATGCAATGAAGATTTTAGACACATTTAAAATACCTTATCGGATTGCCGGTGGAGAGCAGTATCTGGCATCGAGTATCGGCATTGCGGTGTATCCGAAAGATGGAAAGAACAGTACAGAAGTGATCGCTGCGGCGGATCATGCAATGTATAAAGTAAAGAAAAACGGAAAGAACAGCCGGGCATTTTACGATGCCGATATGGAAGAACAGTCGTGAGAAAATAATAAATATTACAGATTGTGAGAAAAGTGCTGCCATAAACAAAAGATGATTCGTACCTGCGGGAGTACAAATCATCTTTTTTTGTTAGTGAAAAATTATTTTTTCATATTAGCACGTTTGCGTAAGGTTGGATCTAGAATACGCTTGCGGATACGAAGACTCTCCGGTGTAACCTCCAGGAGCTCGTCGACATCGATGAAGTCAAGCGCCTGCTCTAAACTTAAAACTTTTGGCGGAACCAGTGTCAGTGCTTCATCAGCAGAAGAAGAACGTGTATTGGTAAGATGTTTTTTCTTACATACGTTTAACTCGATATCCTCAGCTCTTGCACAGGAACCGATGACCAGTCCGGCATAAACTTTTTCGCCAGGTCCGATGTACCGCGGTCCTGGGCAGAGAACGACCATAAGTTACGGCCGGATTCAAATGCGATCAGGGAACCAAGTTTACGGTATGCGATCTCACCACGGTCCGTTGAAAATGGGATGATACCGTTTCCTTTGGTGTCTGTCATGAAAATCTCCACGGTAAATGAGATCTTGCTGACGGCAAACTCATAACCCTCGCGGCGCATGTTCTCAACTAGTACGGACAAGTGAAGTTCTCACCGCGGCCGGAAACTTTGTAAGCAGTCGGACTCGTCTGTATCTTCGACACGCAGAGAAACATCGGTATTTAGCATTTTTGAACAGACGGTCTCTTAAATGACGGGAGGTAACGAATTTACCCTCCTGTCCGGCGAGCGGGCTGTCATTTACGATAAAGTCCATAGAGATGGTAGGTTCGGAAATTGCTGGAATGGAATCGGTTTTGGATTTTCCGGAGAACACAGCGTATCCCCGATGTGAATATCCGAAATACCGGAGATTGCTACGATGGAACCGATGCCTTTCTTCTGCGACATCACGGTTCAATCCGTCAAATTCATACAATTTACTGATTTTTACTTTATTATTTTTTTCCGGATCGTGTGCATTTACGATCAACAACATCCTGATTGACGCGCACAGAACCGTTGTCCACTTTTCCGACACCGATACGGCCGACATATTCATTGTAATCGATCGTACTGATAAGAACCTGGGTATCTGCATCCGGATCTCCTTTGGAGCCGGAATATATTTTATGATCTCAAACAGAGGTTTCATATCTTTTTGTTCTTCGTAAGATCTCCGATCTCGCGAACGGCATAACCGTCTTTGCAGATGCAAAAGGAACGGACAGTCAAGCTGCTCATCAGATGCGTCTAAGTCCATGAAAAGTTCCAAGTACTTCATCGACAACCTCGTTCGGGCGGGCTTCCGGACGGTCTACTTTATTTAAACATACGATAACCGGAAGAGAAAGTTCTAATGCTTTCATCAGTACGAATTTGGTCTGAGGCATAACACCCTCGAATGCGTCAACGACAAGGATAACACCGTTTACCATTTTAAGGACACGCTCAACCTCACCACCAAAGTCCGCATGACCAGGAGTATCGATGACATTGATCTTTGTACCTTTATAGGTAATGGCTGTATTTTTTGAAAGGATCGTGATACCACGTTCTCTCTCGATATCATTGGAGTCCATGACACGTTCCTGAACTTCCTGGTTCTCACGGAACACGCCGCTCTGCTTTTAACAATTCATCGACCAGAGTGGTCTTGCCGTGATCGACATGGGCGATAATTGCAATGTTACGGACATCTTCACGTTTCATTTTCATATACAAAATCTCTCTTTCCTGTGTGAAATGTATTAACTGTAACATAAGGTTAAAAACCAACCTATATATTTTATCATATTTGTGGAATTCTGCAATATTTTTTTATTCAAAAACCTGACAAAAGTTGTCATTACATTCGTTTTCTTATCGACATGTTGCATGAAAATTTGAATGTGATACATGGTAAAAATATTATGTCAGGCAGGTCATACCGGGCAGAAACGGTTCGAAAAGAAAAACGCAACAAAAAAATATAGGTGTATGACCGCAAGGAAGGGAGAATATTCATGGCAGATAAAATTTTTGAAAACAACCAGGTGTCAATTATGGGGAGATTGTATCTGATTTCCGGTTCAGTCACGAAGTGTACGGAGAGGGATTTTATATGGTGGATGTGGCAGTGAACCGTCTCAGCAATTATATGGATTACATACCATTGATGATTTCGGAACGATTGATCGATGTCAATGAGGACATGGTCGGACAGAATATTTATGTGACAGGACAGTTCCGCTCATTCAACCGGCACGAGGAAAAAAAACCGGCTTGTACTTTCCGTTTTTGTGAGAGAACTGGAATTTTAGACGAGATTGACGATGAGGTAAAGAGCAACCAGATCTTTTTAGACGGCTATGTATGTAAGGAGCCAATTTACCGGAAAACACCGCTTGGAAGAGAATCGCAGATCTTCTGATCGCTGTGAACCGCTCTTATGGAAAATCAGATTACATTCCGTGCATCTGCTGGGGACGAAATGCAAGATTTGCCTCCGGTTTTGATGTGGGCGGACATGTGCAGATCTGGGGCAGGATCAGAGCCGCGAATATGTCAAAAAATTATCGGAGACGCAGACGGAAAAAAGGGTTGCATACGAAGTATCCGTCAGCAAAATTGATTTTTTAGAGGAATTGGATTGACAGTAGAAATAGATGGTGCTATGATTTAACTAAAGATACATATTGCTTGATAGAGGTTGCGTGCTTTAGAGTAGTTTTCCGGATGTGGCAGAAGCAGAGGATGGAGGATAAAAGGAAAGAACGCCGAAGGAGTATATTTGCTGCGGATATGTTCCTGGGCATAAGGTAAAGAACCTTATGACTGTCATCTTAAGCTGAAATGGCAGAAAGATGGGGCGCTATCGGATTCGACATATACTGGGTAATACATATGATTAGAATTTACGAACCGGCTCATCAGAGTCGGTTTTTTTAATTCATAGGGAAATTACGTCCTATGAATAAATAAAATACCGTGTGCACAAAAGCAGTGTATCCTAACGTATCATAATACAGGAACCAGGAGGATTATTAATATGTCTATTTTTAAAGGAGCCGGTGTGGCAATCGTAACACCAATGAAAAACAATGAGGAAGTAAATTATGACAGATTAGAGCAGATGATCGAGTATCAGATCAATCAGGGAACGGACTGTATCATTATCGCAGGTACAACAGGTGAGAGCTCTACGCTGACGACAGAAGAGCATGCAGAGGTGATCAAAGCTGCTGTTAAATTTGCAAAACACCGTATTCCGGTCGTTGCAGGAACCGGTTCAAACTGTACAAGAGGCAATCCACCTTTCGGAAGAAGCGGAAAAAGCCGGCGTGGATGGACTGCTCTGCGTAACTCCATATTATAACAAAGCAACACAGGGAGGTCTGATCCGCTACTACACAGAGATTGCAAATTCTGTAAAACTTCCTATTATCATGTACAATGTTCCAAGCCGTACCGGATGCAATATCCTTCCGGAGACAGCTGCAAAACTGTACCATGATGTTGAAAACATCGTTGCGATCAAAGAGGCAACCGGAAATGTTGCAGGCAGCAAAGACCATGTATTTAACGGATGGAAAGCTTGATCTGTATTCCGGCGAGGATGGAATCGTAGTACCGTTAATGTCGATCGGAGCAATCGGTGTGATCTCCGTATGGTCAAACGTGGCACCGAAGGATGTACATGATATGTGTATGGCATTCTTTGACGGAGATACGAAAAAAGCAATGGAGATCCAGCTAAAGGCACAGCCGCTCATTGAGGCGCTGTTCTCCGAAGTGAACCCGATCCCTGTTAAGAAAGCGCTGAATCTGATGGGCATGGAGGCAGGACCGCTTCGTTCCCCGCTCACAGAGATGACAGATGCCAATGCTGCAAAACTTGCGGAAGCAATGAAGAATTATGGGATCAAGCTGGCGTAAGGGGCAGTGGAACACGGAAAGCCAGATTTGGAAAAACACCGGAAATGTTGGTTTGCAGCGTTTCCGGTGTTGCTAAATAAAGAAAAGAGAGGAAAAACAACATGATAAGAGCAATTATGAGTGGATGCAACGGAAAAATGGGACAGGTGATCACAGGAATCTGCAAGGAAGATGCAGATATTGAGATCGTGGCAGGAATTGACCTCTACGATGGCATCAAAACGATTACCCGGTATTTCCAAATATTTCTGTCTGTGATGTGGCAGCGGATGTGATCATTGATTTTTCCAACGCAAAAGCAGTGGATGATCTTTTGGTATATAGTGTGGACAAGCAGATCCCGGTAGTACTCTGCACGACAGGACTTTCTGAGGAGCAGTTAAAAAAGGTGGACGGGGCATCGAAAAAGTTGCCGTATTAAAATCTGCCAACATGTCGCTTGGAATCAATATGTTAATGGAGCTGTTAAAACAGGCTGCAACCATTTAGCACCGGCCGGTTTTGATATGGAGATCGTCGAAAAACACCACAACCAGAAACTGGATGCGCCGAGCGGTACGGCACTTGCACTTGCCGATTCTATGAATGAGGCACTTGACAATGCATATACCTATACTTATGACCGCAGCAAAGAGCGCAAAAGAGAGAAAAACAGAGATCGGTATCTCTGCAGTGCGTGGCGGCAGCATCGTAGGAGAACATGAGGTGATCTTTGCAGGACTTGACGAGGTGATCGAGTTTAAGCATACTGCATATTCCAGAAGTGTATTTGCAAAGGGCGCTGTGCAGGCGGCAAAATTCCTGTCCGGAAAACCGGCGGGATTCTATGATATGGGGGATGTGATCAAGGCTACGATCGCGTAGAGCATTGACAATAAATTAACGTTGGTTGCCCCCGCTCATTTCCTATGATAAGATAAAAAAGCAGCAAATGAACGTGAAAAGAAATGAGGAATACTATGGGGCAGACCGACCTGCGTTATTTAAAAGTTTATCAAATCAGTATCCGACCATTGCCACAGCGGCGACAGAGATTATCAATTTACAGGCGATTCTTAGCCTGCCAAAAGCAACAGAACATTTTATCACAGATGTGCACGGGGAGTACGACCAGTTTTACATGTGCTAAAAATGGATCCGGTGCCATCAAGCGGAAAATAGAGGATGAATTTGGCAATGCAATCAGCGCGGCGGAGAAAAAGCGATCGCCACGCTGATCTATTACCGGAACAGAAGTTGGAACAGGTGTTAAAGACGGAAGATAATTTGGAGGACTGGTACAAAGTCACCTTATACCGCCTGATCCGCATCTGTAAAAATGCATCTTCCAAGTATACAAGGTCAAAAGTGCGGAAAGCACTTCCAAAAGACTTTGCCTATGTGATTGAGGAACTTTTGACCGGCAGACAGGAGATATCCGATCAGGAGGCATATTATAATGAAATTATCCGGTCGGTCATCCGCACCGGAAGGGCGGCGGAGCTTGTGATCGCGTTCTGTAATCTGATCCGCCGGCTTGTTGTGGATCATCTGCATGTGGTCGGGGATATTTTTGACAGGGGACCATATCCGAATCTGATCATGGACACACTGATGGAGCATCACTCTGTGGACATCCAGTGGGGCAATCACGATGTGTACTGGATGGGAGCGGCGTCGGGCAGTGCGGCATGCATCTGTAATGTGATCCGCATTTCTGCAAAATATGGAAACCTTGATCTGTTAGAGGACGGTTACGGGATTAATCTGGTGCCGCTGGCAAGATTTGCGATGAAGTGGTATGATAAAGGATTCCTGTGACTGTTTTAAGCTGGATTACCGGGAAGATGAATATGATGTGCACGACGCATTTTTAGATGAAAAAATGCATAAGGCGATCACGATCATGCAGTTTAAACTGGAAGGTCAGCTGATCAAAGAAAACCCGGAATTTGAGATGGAGAAAAAGACTTCTTCTCGATAAGATCAACATCGAAAAGGGGACCGTGTGTGTGGAGGGGAAACCGAGTATCCGCTCAAGGATGTCAGTTTTCCGACAATCGACTGGGAAGATCCATATCGTCTCTCAGAAGATGAGGCGGATGTGATGGAGCGTCTTGTGACTGCATTTGTGAACTGTGAAAAACTGCAGCGTCATGTGCGTTTTTTGTATACACAGGGAAGTCTTTACAAAGTATATAATGGAAATCTTCTCTATCATGGATGCGTGCCGCTGAATGAGGATGGCACGTTTACCAGAGTTAACGTTTTTGGAAAAGAATATGCCGGAAAAGAGCTTTATGATGTGCTTGAGGGCTATGCGCGAAAAGGCTATTATGCGATCGACCCGAAGGAGAAGAAAAAGGGACAGGACATTTTATGGTTTATCTGGGAAAACCAGAATTCCCCGGTGTTTGGAAAGGCAAAGATGACGACGTTTGAGCGTTATTTTATTGCAGATAAAATAACGCATCAGGAGCCGAAAAATCCTTATTACAGGCTGCTTGAAAAGAGGAAGTGGTCAACCGGATTTTTTAGAGGAATTCGGGCTTGAAGGTGCGGAGGCGCACATCATTAACGGTCATATTCCGGTGGAGGCAAAAAAGGAGAGTCTCCGGTCAAATGTAACGGAAAGCTTCTGATCATTGACGGCGGTTTTTCCAAGGCATATCAGCCAAAGACGGGGATTGCCGGATATACGCTGATTTATAATTTTATGGTCTGGTGCTTGCGGCGCATGAACCGTTTGAATCGGTAGAAAAAGCGGTGCAGGACGGAAGCGATATCGTATCCCATACGGTTCTGGTGCAGCAGGTCGTGCGGAGAAAAACGGTTGCCGATACAGATATCGGAAAAAGTTTAAAAAGAGTCGATCCATGATCTTGAGGAGCTGCTCGCGGCATACAGAGCGGGCACGATCGTGGAGAAGAACCGGGCAGAATAAAAGAGCATTCGCATATACAGACAGGAGTATTATTGTGCACAAAATTAAGGTGCGCGAAGCGCAGTGCAGAAATGAGGATTGATATGTTAATAGGAAATCATTTATCCGCATCCAAAGGATATGCGGCGATGGGAAAGGCAGCGCTGGCGTTAGATGCCAATACCTTTGCTTTTTTTACAAGAAATCCGCGTGGCGGTAAGGCAAAAGAAATCGATGAAAAGATGTGGAAAAGTTTTTAAATTTTGCAAAGGAGCACGAATTTGGAAAGATTGTTGCGCATGCGCCATATACGATGAACCTCTGCGCTGCAAAAAGAGGATGTCCGTTCTTTTTCAAAGGAAATGCTGCTTGATGACTTAAAACGCATGGAGTATACACCGTACAATTATTATAATTTTCATCCGGGTGCCCATGTGGGACAAGGGGCGGAAAAAGGGATCGCATTGATTGCGGAAGCATTAAATGAAGCCTTGAAACCGGAGCAGACAACGACCGTTTTACTTGAGACGATGGCGGGAAATGGAACTGAGGTTGGAAGAACGTTTGAGGAGTTAAGAGAAATCTTAGACCGTGTGGAATTAAACGATAAAATGGGGGTCTGCCTCGATACGTGCCATGTGTGGGATGGCGGTTATGACATTGTAAACGACCTTGATGGTGTGTTAAATGAGTTTGACCATGTGATCGGGCTCGACCGGCTGAAGGCAGTTCACTTTAATGACAGCATGAACGACTGTGGCTCCCACAAGGACCGTCATGCGAAGATCGGTGAGGAAAGATCGGTGCAGAGGCGATGCGACGCGTTGCATTGCACCCGCTTTTAGAAGGAAGACCGTTTATCTTAGAGACACCGAACGATGATGAAGGGTACAGACGGGAGATACAGATGGTCCGGGAGTGGACGCGGTAAGATCGCTGCAAACCTGAATAGAAAATAAAAATATCCTAAAACGAAATAAAAAGAAAATACCAGAATTTTACAGAATACGTTATTGCATTTGCCATGTGTGTATGCTATACTTCAAATCACATGAATGCGAAAATTGTTTTCATGCAAATATTCGTTACAATAGATGGAAAAGGATCTATTGTTTGCCCACCAAGAGATTGGTTAAGCCCATACGGACAGGCAGGGCAACTGCCGATTGCGGTGTAAGCCGCGTTATTGATTGAGTTAGAAGCTCAAATTTTATAAGTTGATTACGGGGATGATACCCGGAATCCAATATCACTTGTGAAACGGTCAATAAGAGTAGTATACGCAAATATTTGCTGGCGATGGTGCCAACGCGGACTCTGGAGAAAATAGTTTTTGCAGAATGTAGATAGATTACATAAAGTATGACTATGATGATAACGACGATAGAAGAACAGGTGATGGATGCCTGTTTTTTTTTTTTGCGTTTTTCAGCCTGACGGTAATGTCAGGGAAAAACATTTGATGAAAAGCAGAGCATGCAGATTTTTTATGGAAGCCAAGGGGGATTTTTTAGTCATGGACAAAGAGCAGCAGATGCGTGCGCCGGTTTATGAGGCACTGGAAAAGTTAAAAACGAAGAGTGGTGCCGTTTGATGTGCCGGGACATAAAGAGGAAGGGGAAATCCGGAGCTGGTAGAGCTGTTGGGAGAAAATGTGTGAGTCTGGATGTCAATTCCATGAAGCCGCTTGACAATCTCTGTCATCCGGTTTCGGTGATCAAGGAAGCGGAGGAGCTTGCCGCGGAGGCATTTTCGCGCGGAACATGCATTTTTTATGGTTGGCGGAACCACTTCCTCCGTTCAGGGAATGGTGCTTTCCTGCTGTAAGGCAGGGGATAAGATCATTCTGCCGCGAAATGTGCACAAGAGTGTGATTAATGCACTGGTGCTCTGTGGAGCGATTCCGGTTTACGTCAATCCGGAGGTCGATGTGAAACTTGGCATTTCACTGGGAATGCAGGTGTCAGAGGTGGAACGTGCGATTTTGGAGAACCCGGATGCAGTAGCAGTTTTAGTCAACAATCCGACTTACTATGGAATCTGTTCGGATCTGCGGACTATCGTAAGAGTGGCGCATGAACATCATATGCTGGTGCTGGTGGATGAGGCACATGGAACGCATCTGTATTTTGGGGAAAATCTTCCGGTATGTGCCATGGATGCTGGGGCGGATATGGCGTCTGTCTCCATGCACAAGTCGGGGGAAGCCTGACGCAGAGCTCTCTTCTTCTGACCGGAAAGGGTGTGAACTGGGAATATGTCAGCCAGATCATCAATCTGACGCAGACGACGAGTGCATCTTATCTTCTGATGTCGAGCCTTGATATTTCGCGGAGAAACCTTGCCTTGCGAGGGAAGGAATCTTTTGCGAAAGTGGCACAGATGGCGGAGTACGCGAGGGATGAGATCAATTCTATCGGTGGATTTTATGCGTATGGCAAAGATATGGTAAACGGTGGCAGTGTCTATGATTTTGATGTGACAAAACTGTCTGTATATACTGGAGATATCGGGCTTGCAGGCATTGAGGTCTATGATCTGCTGCGGGATGAATATGATATTCAGATCGAGCTTGGAGATATCGCAAATATTCTTGCCTATATTTCCATCGGTGACCGGATACAGGATATTGAGCGGCTTGTGGGTGCTTTGCAGACATCAAACGGCTGTATTCGAAAGATCCGGCAAAAATGCTGAATACGGAATATATTAATCCGAAGGTTTTAGTGTCGCCGCAGGTGGCATTTTATTCGCAAAAGGAATCCCTGCCGGTTCGTCAGACAGCGGGAAGGATCTGCAGTGAATTTGTCATGTGCTATCCGCCTGGAATTCCGATTTTAGCGCCGGGTGAGATGATCACGCCGGAGATCATTGAGTACATTGTTTATGCAAAAGAAAAGGGATGCTCTATGCAGGGAACGGAGGATCCGGAAGTTGAAAATCTGAATGTGCTTGCAAAGAAATAACAGCATAGATCAGCAAAAATAAAGATTCCTGTGAAAAGAAGATTTTTTCAAAAGAAGGGGAAGATCATGGAACTTTGGTTTTCGGATTACCACACGGAAAAAGTCAAGGTGTCGGTCAAGGTGCAGAAACAGTTATTTGGTTTACAGACCGAGTTTCAGCGGATCGATGTGTTTGATTCGGATGAGTTTGGGCGTTTTTTAAGTTCCGACGGTAGTATTGTTTTTTCGGAAAAGATGAGTTTGTCTATGATGAGATGATCGTGCATGTTCCGATGGCGGTGCATCCGCATGTGAAAAAGGTGTTAGTCATCGGCGGCGGTGACGGCGGCGTGGCACGGGAGCTTGGCTATTACGATGAGATAGAGCAGATCGATGTCGTGGAGCCGGACCGTGTATTTGTCGAGGTCTGCAAGGAATTTTTTCCGGACAATGCATGCGGGTTATCGGATGAACGCGTGACGGTGTACTATGAGGATGGATTGAAATTTTTGCGGATGAAACATGACGAGTATGATCTGATCATCAACGATGCGATTGATCCGCTTGGACATACTGCAGGACTGTTTACCAAGGAATTTTACGGAAACTGCTTCCGTGCCTTAAAGATGACGGGATCATGGTATATCAGCATGGAAGCCCCTTTTATGATGAAGATGAGGAATCCTGCCGCGGTATGCACCGGAAAGCGAGTCATAGCTTTCCAATCAGCCGTGTGTATCAGGCCCATATTCCAACCTGTCCGTCCGGCTACTGGCTGTTCGGCTTTGCGTCAAAAGAAGTATCATCCGCTTGATGATCTGGATGCAAAGCGCTGGAAAGAGCGGAAGATAAAAACCTGGTATTATACCACCAATCTGCACAAAGGGAGCATTTATGCTGCCGCGATATGTGGAGGATATGTTAGAGGAAGAAGAAGGACGTAAGAAATAATAAAAATTAAATTAAAATTTATTTTTTCACACGCAAGATTTGTGCCCCGGCACAAACTTGAGATGCGCAAAAAAGACAGCGCAGGAAAGGAGATTAAAATGGGAAGATTATTAATTATCGGATGTGGTGGAGTTGCACAAGTTGCGATTCACAAATGCTGCCAGAACAGCAAAACTTTTTCTGAAATCTGTGTTGCAAGCCGTACAAAGTCAAAATGTGATGCTTTAAAAGAAAAACTGGAAAAACAACGGACACTGTCATCACAACAGCACAGGTGGATGCGGACAATACGGAGGAACTGATCGCCCTGATCAAAAATATCAGCCGGATGCTGTTTTAAATGTGGCACTTCCATATCAGGATTTAACAATTATGGATGCCTGTCTTGCATGTAAAGTAGATTATATTGATACTGCTAACTATGAGCCGGAAGATACGGATGACAAAAGAATGGCGTGCCATCTATGAAAAACGCTGTAAAGAAGAGGGATTTACAGCATATTTTGACTATTCCTGGCAGTGGGCATACCGTGAAAAATTCAAAGAGACAGGAATTACGGCATTGCTTGGAAGCGGGTTTGATCCGGGAGTGACCAGTGTATTTACTGCTTATGCCCTGAAACATTATTTCGATGAGATCGAGACGATTGATATCTTAGACTGTAACGGCGGCGACCACGGCTATCCGTTTGCAACCAATTTTAACCCGGAGATCAACCTGCGTGAGGTTTCCGCAAACGGTTCTTACTGGGAGAACGGTCACTGGGTAGAGACAGAACCGATGGAGATCAAAAGAGAATATAATTTCCCACAGGTAGGAGAAAAAGATATGTATCTGCTTCATCATGAGGAGATTGAATCACTGGCAAAAATATTCCGGGTGTACAGAGGATCCGTTTCTTTATGACATTTGGACAGAGCTATCTGACACATATGAAATGTCTGGAAAATGTAGGAATGCTCTCAACATCACCGATCGAGTATGAGGGCAGGAGATCGTAGCAATCCAGTTCTTAAAAGCACTGCTTCCGGATCCGGCATCTTTAGGACCGCGCACGGTTGGAAAAACAAATATCGGCTGTATTTTACGGGAAAAAAGACGGAAAAGAAAAGACGATTTATATTTATAATGTGTGTGATCACCAGGAATGCTATAAAGAAGTTGGTTCCCAGGCAATCTCCTATACGACCGGTGTTCCTGCAATGATCGGTGCGGCGCTGGTTGTCGATAAAGTCTGGGACAAAGACGGTGTATTCAATATTGAAGAGTTTGATCCGGATCCGTTTATGGATATGTTAAACCAGTATGGTCTGCCATGGGTTGTGGACGAAAATCCGCAGACGGTGGCATAAAATAAGAATATGTGTGAAACGGGTTGGATAAAATTTTAAATTTGTCAGCTTTTGCGCAGCGGATTTTTTGCAGAAATGGAGAATTATCATGAAATGGCAGGAGATTCCTACCCCGTGTTATGTGGTAGATGAAAAGAAGCTAAAACAAAATTTAAAAATATTGCAGAATTTGGAACAGGAAACCGGCTGCCATGTGCTTCTGGCACAGAAGGCATTTTCCATGTTTTCACTGTATCCGCTGATCGGGCAGTATATCAGCGGAACGACGGCGAGCGGAATCTTTGAGGCGCGCCTGGGAAAAGAGGAGATGGGAAAAGAAAATCATGTGTTTGCACCGGCGTATAAGGAAGCCGATATGAAAGAACTGGTGCAGATCTGCGATCACGTTATTTTTAATTCCTTTGCGCAGTATGAAAAGTATCAGCACTATTTTTTGCAGCAGGAGTGCACTGCAAGTGCCGGGATCCGGGTGAATCCGGAATGTTCCACACAGGAAGGTCATGAGATTTATGATCCATGCGGACCGGGATCACGGCTTGGTGTGGTTAAAAGTGAATTTCCGGATCAACTGCCGGAGGGAATCGAAGGATTACATTTTCATACACTCTGCGAGCAGAATGCGGATGATCTGATCACGACCTGGCATGCGTTTGAGGAGAAGTTTGGCAGTTATTTAAAACAGGTAAAATGGCTGAACTTAGGCGGCGGTCATCATATTACAAGAGCAGACTATCAGTTGGATGAATTAAAGAAGTTAATCTGTGAGATCAGGCGAAAATATAATGTCCGGGTCTACCTGGAACCGGGTGAGGCGATCGCATTAAATGCGGGCTATCTTGTCACGGAGGTTATGGATATCGTACACAATGGAATGGATATCCTGATTCTGGATGCATCGGCGGCATGCCACATGCCGGATGTGCTTGAAATGCCATATAGACCGCCGCTAAAAGACGGTTATCTGCCGGGCGAAAAGCCGCATACCTGCCGGCTTTCTTCCATGACCTGCCTTGCCGGGGATGTGATCGGTGATTACAGCTTTGCACCGAAAAAACAGGTGGGAGACCGTCTGGTCTTTGAGGATATGGCAATTTATTCCATGGTCAAAAACAATACATTTAACAGGATGCCGCTGCCCGGAATTGCAGTCTTACGGGAAGATGGAGATGTCGAGATGATAAAGGAGTTTGGTTATGAAGATTTCAAAGGCAGACTGTCCTGAGATGATAAAAGATACAACACCGGTACAGGACGGATTTTTCATGCCGGGTGAGTTTGAGCAGCATCAGGGATGTATCATGATCTGGCCGGAGCGTCCCGGTTCCTGGAGAAATGGCGCGAAGGAAGCAGAAACAGCGTTTTCAGCTGTGATCCGTGCAATCGCCGCGAGTGAGACAGTGTATGTCGCTGCCGGAAAAAGGGGATTGACCATGCAAAAGCATTTGCGGAAAGTCTGAAAAAAGAAGAAAACTTACATCCGGTGGTTGTCTTTTGAGATGGAGACCGATGATTCCTGGGCGCGGGATGTTGCGCCGACCTTTCTGGTAAACAGAACGGATGGAAAGATTTCAGACCTGACAGCAGCAGGAAATGGTACGGCGCAGACAGGTGATGATGTAAAAAACTCACAGGTGCGCGGTGTAAACTGGTCTTTTTAATGCCTGGGGCGGTGAAGTGGATGGACTATATGCTTCTTATGAAAAGACAATGCGTTTGCATGGAATTTCTGCAGAAAATTCGAGTTTGACTGTTATGATGCCGAACCGTTTGTGTTAGAGGGCGGTTCTATCCACAGCGACGGAGAGGGAACATTGCTTGTCACGGAGTCCTGTCTGCTCAGTGCGGGGAGAAACCCATCGCTTACAAAGGAGCAGATTGAAGAACAGTTAAAGTGTTACCTTGGCGTGGAGAAAGTTTTATGGCTGCCACGCGGGATCTATCAGGATGAGACCAACGAGCATGTGGACAATGTCTGTGCATTTCTAAGACCAGGTGAAGTTGTGCTTGCATGGACCAATAACCAGAATGATCCGCAGTATGCGATGTCGAAAGCGAGTTTTGATTATCTAAGTTCGGTGCGGGACGCAAAGGCCAGAAAGCTGATCATCCACAAACTTCCAATTCCGGATATTCCGGTCTGTATCACCAAAGAAGAACTCGAAGGATACGAATTTGAGGAAGGTGAAGATGTCAGGAAGTCGGAGAACGGCTCGCCGCCTCCTATGTAAACTTTTATTTTTCCAACAATGCGGTAGTCATGCCTGTATTTGGCGGAGAAAACGAAGAAAGCGACCTGCGTGCACAGCAGATTATGGCAAAAACTCTGCCCGGACAGAAAAATCATACCGGTGTACGCAAGAGATATACTGACAGGCGGTGGAAACATCCACTGTATTACACAGCAAATTCCCTTATAGGGAATTTATTGTACAACCTTCCGTATAGGAGAATTAATTCACTGTGCAAAAATAAAAAGAACAGAAAGGATACACGCATGAGACAGATAAAAGCAGCCGCAATTCAGATGAAATGCGACCTGGAGCACAAGAAAAACTTACAAAAAGCAGAACAAATGATCCGCAAAGCTGCCGCGGAAGGCGCAAATATCATCTTACTGCCGGAACTTTTCGAGAGAGAATATTTCTGCCAGCAGAGGAGATATGATTTTTACAGCTATGCAAGAACTGTGGAGGAGAGTGAAGCTGTGGCAATGGGAGTACGTCTTGCAAAAGAATTGGGCGTGGTGCTTCCAATCAGCTTTTTATGAGCGTGATGTCAATAACCTCTATAATTCGATCGCATGCATTGATGGAGATGGAACGATCCTCGGTGTGTATCGGAAAACCCACATCCCGGATGATCATTATTATCAGGAAAAATTTTATTTTACACCGGGAGATACCGGATTTAAAGTGTTTGATACAAAATACGGTTGCATCGGTATTGGAATCTGCTGGGATCAGTGGTTCCCGGAGACAGCGCGCGCGATGGCGCTGCTCGGTGCAGAATTATTGTTTTACCCGACAGCGATCGGCTCGGAACCGATTTTAGAATGTGACAGTATGCCGCACTGGAGACGCTGCATGCAGGGACATGCGGCTGCGAATCTGATGCCTGTCATTGCCGCAAACCGGATCGGCAGGGAAGTAGTGCAGCCATGTGCGGAAAATGGCGGACAGGAGTCGGCACTGGAATTTTATGGTTCCTCATTTCTGACGGATGAAACAGGAGAGGTGATCTTAAGTGCTTCCAGAGATAAAGAAGAAATCCTGAGCCAGACCTATGAACTGGATGAACTTCGGGCAAAACGACTGGAATGGGGACTTTTCCGGGAATCGATGATGGATTTCTGGAATGGCAGATCCTTGCGTTCCGGACAGCCGGCTTTGTCAAGCTGGGAAATCAGTGCAGTTTTGTCAACACGGATACCCATCGAAGATAATTCCAGTGCAATATCAAGAACCGGATAATAAACAAGAATATCTGCATTTAAAGCCCAGTCATCGTAATCCGGAGCACGTCCGTCGTGCGGTTCGCCGGACTCTAAGGTATCACCGATCTGCATGATACATACAGCACCTTTTGCCTTGGTAATATAATACTCACGTTCCTTCGGTGTGTTGTCCGGGAACAGATCCTCCAGTTCCTGGGAGGTGATAAAGAAAATTTCCTTTGGAAGGATCAGATCAATGTAATCATACTGGATGGCCCATATACTGTTCTGTTTTGCGAAGACACTTATATACGGTACGAACGGTCTCTTTTAAATAGTCCAGATTACGGTCTTCTTTATGAATGATTTTTTCCCAGTCCCACTGATCTACGAAAATAGAATGAATGTTGTCCGTACTTTCATCGCGGCGGATGGCATTCATAATCAGAATCAACAAAAAGGAATCAGATGTAACAAACAGTACCTGGTATAAAGAAGGACTTACCAGGGTGAATATGGCAGTCGGTTCAGCTTATCAGAATGCAGATGGCGTGCATGTGATCAGTGCCTCCGGTATTTTAAATGACGGATCTGATAAAGTGCGTGTTATTTCAGCAGATATGACATTAGACCGTATTGCAATTATCGTAAACTCTTTTATTGAAATGAATGATGCGGAAGCATTTCTGGTTGATAAAACCAGCGGTGTGATCCTGGCAAACCGTGATTCATCTCTTATTTCCCAGACACTCGGGGCAGAAGGACAGAGTCATTTTTACCAGCTTACGGCAGAGAAAGCTGCAGAGAAAGACTATAATTTTGCTACACTTGATGGCAATATGACGGTATTTCAGGAAGTAGACGGAACCAACTGGCTTTTGATATCGTATATTCCGACCAGCATTGTACTTTCTGATCTGACACAGCTTCGTAATATTATGATCGTAATCAGTGTGATCTGTATTGCATTGCTCTGTGTACTGATCGAACGTGTAACTCATGTTGTAATCAAACCTGTCAAAGGAAATGACAAGAGTGATCACAGCGATGACTTCCGGTGATTTTACGGTTTCTATTAAGACAAAAAGGCAATGATGAGATCGCAGTCATGAGCCAAAGTGTGGAGAAGTTTATTGCTTCCATGAAACAGATGATCTCCGAGATGGGAAATGTTTCCGGCAAGTTGAAGAATCAGGCTGACTCAAGTAAGAGGGTGTTTCCGGTGAGATGAGTTCTGCAGCGGGAATCCAGTCACAGTCGATGAGCGAGTTGAACGCGACGGTTGATCAGTTGTCTGTATCTGTAAATGAGATAGCAGAAAATGCTACACAGCTTGCAGGTGTGGCAGCAGATACCAAGAGCGACAGTGATATGGTTGAAAGCAAGATGCAGGAGACAGTTGCTGTTTCTGAAAAAGGACGTAAGGATATGGAGCGCGTTGGTGAGGCACTCTCAAATATCGAAGTTTCCATTCACAATCTGGAAGAGGCTGTTAATAAGGTAGGAACCGCTTCCGGCGAGATCGTGCAGATCATCAAACTGATTGGTGATATTGCTGACGGACGAACCTGTTATCTTTAAATGCATCGATTGAGGCTGCACGCGCAGGCGAAGCAGGAAGAAGGATTTGCAGTTGTTGCAGCTGAGATTGGTACACTTGCAAAGAACAGTGCGGATTCGGTAGCACATATCACAGAGCTGATTACTGAGATCAATAATCTGGTAGAAGATGCCGTCAGACAGGCAGGAAACAGTGCACAGGATATTTCCGGCAGTGCAGAGCTGATCCATACGGCAGTTGATACATTTGATACGATCTTTAAGAATATCCAGGAGACAAGCGCACTGATCGGCAATGTGGTTGATAAGATCAATCAGGTAGATCAGGTTGCTACGAATGTTGCAGCTATTTCGGAAGAGCAGGCGGCAAGTTCCGATGAGATCCTTGCAACATCAGAATCCATGTTACAGCAGGCAAAGAATATTTCAAAGAACAGTGACCAGGTAGAACAGGAAGCAGATAACCTTGCTGTTTCTGCAGATCAGCTTGCAGATCAGGTAAAACAGTTCCGGATATAGAGAGGAGATCGTGCGATGAAGAAATTAATAAAGTACTATCATGTGTCTGGCATTGCTCGTAGGATGCCTTGCCGGATGTGGTGGAAATACACAGACAGGCGCAGCTGATGGAAAAGGTTTAAAAATGCTGCTGTCGTTATCACAGGCGGATACCTTCCGAAATGTACTTGTGGCGCAGGCGCAGCAGACTGCGGAAAGAGTGTGGGGGTACAGTTGGATGTGCTAGATGCGGACAATTCCATTGAAAATCAGGTGGAGCATATCAAAAGGCGGTCAGTGAGAATTATGATGTGATTTTATGCGGACCGGTTGATGCTGATACGGCATTCGAATTAGAAGCGCTTGCAGGTGATATACCAATCGTATTTTTTAACAGCTGCCCGGATGAGTCGAGACTTCAGGCTGGGAAATATATTTATGTTGGATCGGATGAATATGTGGCAGGACAGTATCAGGCAGAGTATATTCTAGATAAATTTGCTTCTGCGGATGAGATTAATGTGGTGTTGTTAAAGGACCAAAAAACATTCCGCGACAAAAGGAAGATCTGAGTCATTAAAGGATACTTTAAATGCATCAGGGAAAAAGATCAATTATGTCTTTGAAGATAACGCCGACTGGGAGCAGGACCGTGCGAAAGAGATGTTCAATATATTTTTTAAAGACAGGACAGAAGTGTGACGTTGCTGTCTGCAACAACGACTCTATGGCACTTGGTATCATTGATGCCTGTGATGCAGCAGGAATCAGTGATGTGACGGTACTTGGAATCGATGCAACTGCAGACGGATGCAAAGCGATTGAAGATGGAAAGATGGACTTTACCGTATACCAGTCCGCAGTTGGACAGGGTGAGAGTGCTGTTTATGCAGCAATCGCACTTGCAACCGGAAAAGATGTGACGACTTTAGAGGGAGCTACCGTAGATGGCTTATATGTATGGGTACCATTTGAAAAGTAGACAGTTCTAATGTTAAAAATTATGAATAGAAAGCGTACATAAAAATGGAATATACACATGTAAAACACACGTTTTCGCCAGTATATAATGAGGAATCCAGAATATTAATTCTGGGTTCCTTTCCGTCTGTAAAGTCGCGGGAGAACCAGTTTTATTATGGACATCCGCAAAACCGTTTCTGGAAGGTGATTGCAGGGATTTTCAAGGAACCTCTGCCACAGACGATCGATGAAAAAGGAGGATCTTCTGCTAAGACATCGCATAGCAGTGTGGGATGTGATCGATTCCTGTGATATCGTTGGATCTTCCGACAGCTCCATCAGAAATGTGGTGCCAAATGATATGAATCTGATCTTATCAAATGCAAAAATACAGGGAATTTTTTGCAAATGGTGGAAAAGCACATCAGCTTTTTGTAAAATACTGTCATAAAGAGGGAATGCCGCCGCTTGGAAAACTGCCGTCCACAAGCCCCGCAAATGCGGCGTGGAATTTAGAGCGGCTGACGGCGGAATGGAAAACGGCATTTGAAACATATTTAGAAATAACAGAACAGGAGAAAACATTTGAAAAAAGAAGAAATGACAACGGTTGATTTCCTGCTTGAAGCAGTGGGAATCGTGGCTGCACTGGTCTATCTTGGACTGCAGATCTACTATGGAATCGTATATGGAGTGGCATTTACCGGAATTATTTTAAATGCGGCGATCCTGATCCTTGTATATGTTGGACTGACGCTGCTTGCACGTTATCCGGAAAGGGTAAATAACCTGCCGAAAGAAATATGTAGTGGGGAAAATAAGAAAATATACGATTCATATGGTGCGCGCAGTCAAGCTGATCTTCGTGCTCAGTCTTTTTATTTACCAGTATCTGTGATGCTGCCTGGGTGCAGATCAATAAAGTATAGTCTGGTGACGGTTGCATTGATCGTTATTGTGACAGTGGTGTATGAGGGGAAGATCATTAAGCTGCTGCGTGGGAAAAAATAAGCATATATTATAAAGAAAAGACGATTCTGAGTGGAATCGTCTTTTCTTTTATATAGTGATCAATGTCTGCGGAGTAGGCATTTTGTGTATTATATTACTTCGTATCAACCCGTCCAACCAGATAATCAATTGAGCAGTGATAAATATCTGCTAACTTTATGAGAATGTCAATTGGAAAATCACGAAGCCCTTTTTCATAACGGGAATAAACATCCCGGTGCAGACCAAGCATGGCAGAGATTTCTTTTATAGTAAGATCGTTGTCTATTCTCAAGTCCTGAATTCTTTGAAACTTCACGTGAGTGTCTCCTCTAACTTAATAGACAAATTATAATCAAAATGCTATAATTTAATTCATAATAAGACCGTTTAGTCGTATTAAGAGAAATGAGATATCTACGAAAGGAGACCAGTTATGAAAAAACGTGATGATAGCATGGCTGCTTTGTGCCTGCATGACGTTTACGGCAGCACCGGAAATGCTGCTGGCGGATGTGGCAGGGAATGCACAGCAGACACAGGGAAGAAAACAGTTTCAAAGAGAAAGGGACTGTGGAAACACAGACTGTAGAACAGGATGATGAAAAGTCAGCAGTGACAGAGAAAAAGAAACAGACCAGGCAGATGAAGAAGATCATAATGCCGGACGTCTGGCAGAGGAAGAGTCCGGGGCGGCCGGGACGGAAATTGTCACGGAAGAGACAGAAGAGCCAGAGACGACGATCGTCACGGAAGAGACAGAAGAGCCAGAAACGAAGGTTGTTACAGAAGAAACAGAGGAGACTGAAACAAAGAATGTCACAGAAGAGCCAGAACAGGCTGAAACAGAGAACGTTACGGAAGAAACGGAGAGTACAGAGGAGATTTTAAAAGGGCATTATCAGGTGATGAGATCAGCCGTATCGACTGGGTACAGGAACTGGTAACATTATTTGATCTTACGGTAGATGAGGATAATTATCGGATAATTATTACAGTGACATATCAACGGATGATTCGTTTTATCGTGATGTGATGGTGGCATGCGAGTTCGGAATGATCGATCTTGAGGCAGGAGAAGAATTTCGACCGGAAGATGCAGTGACGCGTGAATTTGCAGCGCAGACCATGAATACGATGCTTGGCTTTGTGCCGGAAACAGACAGTTATACTTATCAGGATACAGCAGATGTTACATATAAGGAAGCAGCACAGATCGCAATCGACAGAGGATGGGTTACGGTTGCTGCCGGTAAATTTCTCCCGGAACAGTCACTTACCACGGAAGAGCATGATGCAATGATCGCGGATGCAAAAAGGTTTTGGCAGATGCGCAGATAGAGACCGGAAAAGAAAATACCTGTACATTTGCGTCCGGAGTAGTTGTTGTACCAAAGGGAACAGCCGTATCTATTGATGTGGATGGAATAGTTATGATCGAAAACTGTCCGGTTACGATCAAACAGGGAACAACATTTGCCGTGTATGTTAACGATATTGTCATGGCATATAAGGCAGAAAGTGTACGGACAGACGGAACTACAACATATATTACAACCTCAGATGCGGATGATGGCGCGGTTTTAAATGTTGACCAGTAGGGCGAACTGGATGTTGATATGACGGAATTTATTCCGGCAGATGAAGAAACATATGTGGTAAATGGTGTTACAGTCACAGAAGGTATGACAAGGGGGATATCCTATAAAAACAATACCCTGCGTGCAGATAAAACGATTTCCGTCTCAGATGATGTCACAGCGACAGTAAGTGTTGTGATTTCAAACATGAAAGTAAATTACAGTCTGAATAATAATGACTATTATTTTTCAGTCAGCGGAGATATGGAATACTCCTGCAATGTAAAGGGATGCATTTAAAGATATTAACCACACACTGACGTTAGGGGCAGTGCCGCTCGGCGGTGTTGGTATGTTGACACTGGCAATGGAATATAATCTTTCCGGGAAGCAACGCTTACCGTGGAAAAGGAATTTGAAGCCGGATTTGCGTATTCGGACGGATTCCGTATAGTTGGAAACAGTCATAAAAAAGGATTTTCCTTTTCAGCAGAAGCAGATCTGACCACAGGTATTGTACTCTCTGCAAAAGCAACGCTCGGAATTGTCAGCGGAGATATTTATGCAAAAACCGGTGCACGTATGAACATCAAATACGTAAGGTACAGTTCCGGAACACCGACATACTGCGCGTCACAGGCTGCATATCTGTATGCATCGGTGGGGGCAAGTGCAAAGATCGGAGTTGGTATTGCATCAAAGACCTTTAGCAAAAGTATAGAGATCTGGGGAAAGAATAACAGTCCGGTGCGCGTGTACTATCATATTGAGGGACGGCGTACTTCGGACATCATGCACGCGTGGAAAAGAATTTGCCGCGCAGGGAGGCTGGACAAGTTATTGGACATCTCCAGGTTCGAGATATTTCAATCCGGCGGGCGCAGGAAGCTATTTTGATGCAGGAGCAGGTGCAGGCGGTGCAATCGTACCGATTTATACCTATACACTTGACGATGCAAACAGGGCTACGATCACAGGATATAGTGGAAATGCGACGGCACTTTATATTCCGGGGAGATTGACGGGCATGAGGTTGTTGCAATCGGAGATGGGGCATTTGAGAACCGGACGGATTTGAGGACGGTGATGATACCGGATAGCGTGACAGAAATTGAAGAGGTAGCATTTCGAGGATGCAGCAATCTTGTTAATATAACTTTGTCAAAGAATTTGAAATATATGGGGGTGGGGAGCATTTGGAGATTGTATAAAAAAGTAACCAAGATTGAGATTCCGAAAAGTTTAGAGCAATGTGGTGGTTCAAATTATGGTGGACCGTTTGCAGAGTGTTCGGGGTTGAAAACAGTAATATTTGAGAATGGAACAACAAAGATAGCTAGTAATTTATTTGAAATTGTATTGATTGGAAGAAATTAATATACCAGATACAGTAACGGTAATAGGAGATAGCGCGTTTAGTGAATGTGTTAATTTATCAAGGGTTCATATACCAGATAATGTAACAAAAATAGAAGCTGTTGCATTTGAGGGTTGTAGCAATCTTGCTGATGTAATTTTATCAAAGAATTTGAAATATATGGGATGGGGAGCATTTGAAGATTGTACAAAAATAACAAAGATTGAAATACCGAAAAGTTTGGAAGAGTGTGGCAGTTCAGCTGATTATGGACCATTTGCAGATTGCTCAGGATTAAAAACAGTAATATTTGAAAGGAATAACAAAGATATCTGGTAGTTTGTTTGAAAAATGTACTGGATTGGGAAATTAGTATACCAGATACAGTAACAGCAATAGGGAATTATGCATTTACAAATGCAGTAATTTGGCGACGGTTTATATACCAAATACGGTAACGGTAATAGAAAACAGTGCATTTAGCAATTGTAGTAATTTGGTAAATGTGAATATACCAGATAGTGTTACAACAATAGATGATTCTGCATTTGAGGACTGTAAAAGCTTACAAGCATATATTTACCGGATAGTGTAACGGAGATAGGCAGATATGCATTTGATGGCTGTAGCAATTTATCAAATGTGACGTTGTCAAAGAATTTAGAGCACATGGGAGGGAGGGCATTTGGTAGTTGTGAAAAAATAACGAAGATTGAAATCCCAAAGAGTTTAGAGTGGTGTGGAAGCACATTATCTGATTATGGACCATTTGGAGATTGTATAGGATTGAAAACAGTAATCTTTGAGAGTGGAATAACAAAAATACCATGTTATCTATTTGAAAAGTGTACAGGATTGGAAAAAATAAATATACCTGATACTGTAACAGTAGTAGAAAATAGTTCATTTAGCGGTTGTACTAAGTTAGAGGAAGTTAAATATTCAAATAAATTAACGAAGATCGAAAATGATGGGTTTTATGGTTGTACATCGTTGAAAAAAGTTGTTATGCCAGATACTATTAATTTTATCGGAAACAGTATTTTTCAAAACTGTACAAGCCTGACAGAAGTGCATTTGCCAAAAAGTTTAAAAGAGATACCATCAGATACTTTTTCCGGCTGCAAAAGTTAACCGCCATCAACTTCCCATCCACCCTGACCACAATCGGAAATTCCGCATTTTCCGGCTGTGAATCTTTACCGGAAGCAATCCTTCCGTCCGGGGTGGAAAAAATAGAAACCAACGCATTTAAAAACTGTAAAGCCATGAAAAAGGCAGTGGTGCCGGATACCGTTTCATCCATTGGAAGTTCTGCATTTTATGGCTGTGAAGCTCTGGCCGACATTACATTAGGCAGCAAGTTAAAGAAAATTGAGAGCCAGACATTCTACGGCTGCACAGTTCTGCCATCCATCGTGCTTCCTTACAATGTGACCACGATCGGTGACAGTGCCTTTGTCAACTGCACGAAGCTGACGCAGATCACAGTCCCGCGCAACACAACTTCGATCGCATCAAATGCATTTTCTTATCCAAAGAAAATGACGATGTACGGTCCGTCTGATTGCTATGCCCAGACTTATGCAAGCGGAAAAGGAATCAAGTACGTCACACAGGATATTCATGCAACCTCAGTCAGTCTGGATAGTACAGAAAAAAACGGCGGAGCGCTATGACGATTTCCAGCTGACAGCGACGATCGCACCTTTGAATTTCACAGATGCAGTGGTATGGACAAGTTCCAACGAAGAGGTTGCCACTGTTTCTGATACCGGATATGTGGAGATCTGTGGTGTTGGAACAGCAGTCATTACGGTAACGGCTGGAAATGTAAAAGCTGCCTGTAAGATAACCGTACCGCAGCTGATAGACTGGATCGAATTTGATGAGGATGAGATCGAATTAAAAGCTGGTCAAACCTATCAGTTGAAACCATATATTTCACCTTCGGATGCCACAAATAAAAAACTCAAATATACTTCTTCTGATACGAAAGTGGCAGAGGTTTCTGCAAGCGGACTTGTCACTGCAAAATCGGAGGGTGAAGCAAAAATCCGGGCGGCGGCGGCAACGGATGGCAGTGATGAATATGCAGTCTGCTATGTGACTGTTACCGGAAGGCGAAAGTAACAGGAATAACTTTAGACAGGACATCAGCAGAGGTAAAAAAGAGGAGAGAAACTCACCTTAAATGTGACTGTATCACCGTCTTATGCGTCCAACAAAAGGTAGTCTGGAAATCGGCAAATACAAAGATTGCCACCGTGGATGCCAACGGCAGTGTGACAGCAAAGGCACCGGGCAGAACAAAGATCACGGTGACTTCGGTTGAAAACAGCAGTTATCAGGCATCCTGTACGGTTACAGTACCATATAAAATTACCTACAAACTGAATAGAGGTAAAAACAATGCCTCGAATCCGTCAACTTATTATGGAAAGAAAGTAACGCTGAAAAATCCGTCACGCAAAGGATACGCATTTGCAGGCTGCATACGAAGAATGACGTATGTCCTGAAAAAGATAAATCAAAGCATATTTCTACCATGTGAACAGCGTTATTCAGACAGTTGCATTTGCTTTACATGACCATAAGGATGACACATCCGTCTCAAACATTTTCAAAAACATTTCAGAAATCTATGCTTTTTTATTCTAAAATTCAAAAAACAAAAATGAAAAGCAGGAGATCTGGATGAGCCTCCTGCACATAGGAGGAACTGAATATGAAGAAGGGTACACAGGTATCAGAAAAGATACCAGACAGCCAACCGTCAGTACAAAGACACCGTATTCCGCATGTTGTTTTCAGAGAAAGAGAACCTTTTATCCTTTGTACAATGCAGTAACCGGAAGCCATTATCAGAACGCAGATGATCTTAAGATCGTCACGTTGGAAAACGCAATCTATATGGGAATGAAAAATGATCTGGCATTTATGTTAGAGACGAATATTTATCTCTATGAGCATCAGTCGACGATCAATCCCAATATACCATTGCGGGATCTGATCTATATTGGAATCGAGTATCAGCAGTATCTGAATGATAAGTCACTGTATTCGTCAAAGCTGCAGAAGATTCCGGCACCGAAGTTTATGGTGTTTTACAATGGAACCGATGACGTAGAAGACCGTATGGAACTGAAACTTTCATCAGCATATGAGCATCTGGCTGGAGAGCCGGATTTAGAGTTAAAAGTTCTGATGCTGAATGTGAACGAAGGACACAACAAAGACCTGATGGAACAGTGTCAGACATTGAAGGAATATGCCATTTATGTTGCGAGAGTCCGAAAATATGCATCAGCGCAGAATCTGAATGATGCAGTTGAAAGGGCAATCACGGAATGCATCAAAGAAGGAATCTTAGTCGATTTCTTGCGGAAGAATCGCTCGGAGGTAAAGATGGTAAGTATATTAGAGTATGATAAAGAGTGGGAAGACAAGAAGCTCCGAAAGGCAGAATATGAAGCTGGTAAAAGTGATGGGATCGAGATTGGAAAAGTGAAGGAATCAAAATCGGCAGAGAAGAAACTCTAGCAGAAATGATTTACAATATGAAGCAGCATGGTTATTCCATAGAGAAAATGGCAGATATAACAGGAAAATCTGTCAGACAAATAGAACAATATTTACAGTTTAACAGACAGTAAAGACATTATATAAGGCAAAAAGACGATTCTGACAAAAGGAATCGTCTTTTTTGCTTGTAATCTGGAAAAGCTGTGATATAATACAAACAAAAGTTAGACAACACTAACAAAAGTAAGAAAAGACTTTAACACAATTCAGAATAGATAAGGATGTAAGAACAATTCTGTAATGGGAAAGGGGAGCATATGTCAGAAGAAGAAAGAAAAATTTTGGAAATTGTTGATCTGAAAAAAGGGTTTGGAAGCGGGGAAACCCGACAGGAAGTACTTCGGGGAATGAATTTTTCCGTGGCAAAAGGAGAATTTGTGTGCTGCTTGGACCGTCCGGTTCCGGAAAATCGACGCTGTTAAATATCATCGGTGGTATCGACAGTGCGGACTCCGGCTATATTTCCATCAACGGTGATAAGCTGGAAGAGCTTGGGGAAAAGAAATTAACGCAGTACCGCAGAAAGCATTTAGGTTATGTGTTTCAGATGTATAACCTGATCGCAAATCTGAATGTTAAAGAAAATATTGAGGCTGGTGCATATTTATCGGACAGTCCGCTTGATATTGATGACCTGTTACATACATTAGGACTCTATGAGCACAGGCACAAACTGCCGAACCAGCTTTCCGGTGGTCAGCAGCAGAGAGTTTCCATCGGTCGTGCCATTGTGAAAATCCGGATATCCTCCTCTGTGATGAACCGACCGGAGCACTTGATTACAATACCTCCAAGGAAATATTAAAGCTGATTGAGAATGTCAATGTCAAATATGGTAATACAGTTATCATGGTTACACATAACGAGGCAATCCGGCATATGGCAGACCATGTCATCAAACTCCGTGATGGGGCAGTGCGTCATAACGATATCAATGAACATAAAATTTCAGCGGCAGATCTGGAGTGGTAGGGAGCTGTACTGGCGCACAAACTTGTGATGCGCTTAAAAACAGCGCAAGAATGGAGATTAGTATGAAAAAGAAAAATCAAAATCCGCTTATCAGACGAATACCGAGAGAATTAACAGGAGACTGGAAAAAAAGTATCTTGTGGTAAGTCTGTTCCTGATTCTGATGATCGGCTTTGTGTCAGGCATGTATGTTGCAAACGAGAGTATGATGACAGCGGCTGATGAGGGTGTTGGCAGATACAAGCTGGAAGACGGACACTTTTGAATTAAAAAAAAAGCAGACGAAACACTGCTTGATGCAATTAAGACAGGCGATAAAGCAGATGTCAGACAGTATTACATTGATGAGGCAAAAAGAAGCTGGAAAAAAGTTCGATAGTGAATTTGAAGAAAAGTTCAAAAGAATTTGATGAGAAGTTTGAAACAGAATTTAGGGAAAAATTTGATGCAGAGTTCCAGTCAGAATTTGATGTTTCTTTTTAATGCACAGATAAAGCAGATGCTGATGGCGCAGGGACTTGATGAAACAACTGCGTGGAGTTATGCTTGATACAGCAGTGGCACAGGCAAAACAGTCCGGGCAGTACAACAAAGCCTATGATACAGCATATGAAAAAGCATATCCTAAGGCACATGATGAGGCGTATGAGAAGCGTTTGATGAGGCACATGACGAGGCATATGAGAAAGCATACGACGAAGCCTGGAACAAGGTTTTAGATGAGATCAACGAGAAATATGCGGATGCAGAAGACAAATACGAATTGAACGATCCTGATTTTAAGGAAACCCGGTTCATCTGTATGAAAATTTTTACAGGGATGAAGAGGAAGATCATGACAACGACGGAACTTCGGATGGAACAGTCCGTGTTTTGCAAAGACAGATGATATCAATTTTGCATGCCTGATGGACGGAAGTTTCCCGGAAAAAGAGGATGAAATTGCCATTGACCGTATGCATGCTGACAATGTCGGGATAAAAGTCGGCGATGAGATCACAGTCGGAGAAGAAAAATATCAGGTCGTTGGTCTGATCGCCTATGTCAATTATGCCACACTGCATGAAAAAAGTACGGATCTGATGTTTGATGCCTTAAAGTTTAACGTTGCAATGGTAACAGATGAGGATTTGCAAAGTTACATAAGACGATTCATTACGATTATGCATGGAAGTATGAAAATGAGCCGTCAGATGAAAAAAGAAGAAAAACCAGTCGGATGATTTTATGCGGGCGTTGCTCACACAGACCGTGGTAAATGACAATGAGATTGAGGATTATGTTCCGGAATATGCGAACCCTGCCATTCATTTTGCAACGGATGACATGGGCTCTGATGAGGCAATGGGAGGTGTGCTGCTTGATATTCTGATTGTCATCATCGCATTTATTTTTGCAGTTACGATCAGCAATACGATCACAAAGAGTCATCTGCAATCGGAACATTGCGTGCGTCCGGCTATACGAAAGGGAGCTGGTACGCCATTATCTGTCTATGCCGGTTATCGTTACCCTGATTTCCGCATTAGTCGGAAATGTGCTTGGCTATACGGTATTTAAAGATGTTGTGGTATCCATGTATTATAACAGTTACAGCCTTCCGACCTATGAGACGATCTGGAATCCGGATGCATTTTTTAAGACAACCCTGATACCGGTCGTGCTGATGTTTATGGTCAATCTGATCGTCATTATTAAAATGATGCAGCATACACCGTTACAGTTTCTGAGGCATGATCTGAAAAAACAAAACGCAAAAAAAAGCAATGCGGCTGCCACATTTTAAATTTTTTAACAGATTCCGTCTGCGCATCATGTTTCAGAATGTGGCAAATTATCTGATTCTGTTTGTGGGAATTTTCTTTATCATGGTGATGCTTGCAATGGCAGTGGGAATGCCGGATACGCTTTCTTATTACAAAGAAAATGCAAAAAATATGATGTTTGCAAAGTATCAGTATGTTCTGAAATCTTTTTTGAGGATGAAGATGGAAATGTACTGACGACGGACAATAAAGACGCAGAAAAATTCAGTATGTGTTCTTTGCAGAAAAAAAGCGATGTAATAGATGAGGAAGTCTCTGTTTACGGTATTTCAGACGATAGTAAGTATGTAGAAATAAAAGGTATGCAGTCCCTGCAGGAAGATGAAGTTTATATTTCCAGATCATTTTCAGAAAAAATATGAACTTAATGTCGGGGATACCGTTTCACTGGATGAAAAAATATGAAAACAAACAGTATACGTTTACGGTAGCCGGAATTTATGACCAGTGCGTAAACATTGCAGTATTTATGCCGATTGAAAGTTACCGCATGGTATTTGAGCTGGATGAAGAGGCATTCAGTGGATATTTTTCAAATGAAGAGCTTACAGATCTGTCGGAAGATGATATTGCAACGGTGATCACCGAACGTGATATCACAAAGATGTGTGACCAGTTAGATCATTCCATGGGATCTTATATGGATTATTTCCAGATACTTTGTATCCTGCTTTCCGCGGTTTTGATCTATCTTCTGACAAAGCTGATCATTGAGAAAATGAGAATGCAATTTCAATGACAAAGATTCTTGGATATGAGAATAAAGAAATCGCCAGCCTGTATCTGCTTTCCACAACGATCGTGGTTGTGATCGAAGATGCGGTCAGTGTTGTACTTGGAGCGTTTGTTATGAATCTGGCATGGAAGGCGATCTTGTTTAGTTACAGTGGATGGTTTGCATTTGTGATCCAGCCAGCCGGATATGTGAAAATGTTTGCATTTGTGCTGATCGGATATCTGTTTGTAATGATACTGGACTTTATGCGTATCAAAAAGATCCCGATGGATCAGGCACTCAAAAATGTGGAGTAGAGATTGCTGCTGTGCATATTTATTGTGTGACCGGTAACGAAAGATTTTTCGTAAAAATTTTTGGTTGCATTAAAAATGGCATTGTGCTACTATTGCAATAGAAATTTAAAGGAGAGGAACCAATGCGGAGATAATTTACTTTTTGAAACATGAAATGAAACTGGAATCAGAAATGTGTTTATTTTCTGATTCGGAACAATGGATGATATATGGCATATTTTGGACTGATAATAAAAGATAAAGTGCAGGATATGTTGTGTAAATCTGAAATTACAGCAGTATGGCAGGGGTGCGGTACTGTAGTTCATGTTGCCAAAAGTGGATTTGATTCTCATATCCTCTTTTTTGTGTTAAAAAATGGCGGGTGTTATGGCTTTCGATCATCTGCCAGATACGATCATAAAATATGTGAGGTGTAAGAAAAAAATCCCATGGCAGCATGGGATTTTTAATTCACAGGAAATTACGTCCCTATGAATAAAAAAAGCCCTCCGGGCGGGATGCGCAAAAGACAGCGCAAGAAGGGAGGATTTTATGTCACAGATTCAGGTAACCGATCTTACATATGGTTATGAGGGAAGTTTTGATACGATTTTTGAAAACGTATCGTTTGGGATTGATACAGACTGGAAGTTAGGTCTGATCGGAAGAAATGGAAAAGGAAAAACGACTTTTTAAATTTGCTGCGGGAAAAATATGAGTATGAGGGAAATATCACATCGTCTGCAGTGTTTGATTATTTTCCATATCGGATATCCGAAAAAAAAAGAAAATTGTGCATCTATGTTTTTGGAGGAATTAAACCCGGATGTGAGGAATGGCGGGTGATCGTGGAACTTGGAAAATTGCATGCGGATGCGGAGTTATTGTACCGTCCATTTCAAAGTCTAAGCCATGGAGAGCAGACGAAAGTACTTCTTGCGGTGCTATTTTCCGGGGAAAAATGATTTCCTGCTGATCGATGAGCCGACCAATCATTTGGACATGCACGCAAGAGAATGTGTGAAAGAATATCTGCGCGGGAAAAAAGGGTTTATCCTGGTATCGCATGACAGAGATATTTTGGATGCCTGCATTGATCATGTACTGGTTTTTAAACCGTAAAACGATCGAAGTACAGAGCGGCAATTTTTCAAGCTGGTGGGAAAACAAGACGCGGATGGATCATTTTGCGATAGAGGAAAACGAAAAACATTTGAAAGAAATCGCTTCTTTGAAGCAGGCGGCAGCAAGAAGCCGAAAGTGGGCGGATAAAAAATGAGGCGACGAAAATAGGCTATGATCCCGTCAAAGAGCATGACCGCTCGGCTGCAACGAGAGCATATATCGGTGCGAAGAAAAAAGATGCAGAGCCGCGTGACACAGTACGAACGCCGGATGGAACGGGAAATACAGGAGAAAGAGGGACTTTTGCAGGATATCGAGCGGCCGGTCAGTTTAAAACTTATGCCGCTGTCTTATCATAAGGGAACGCCTGATCTCCTGCCAGGAACTTTCGATGCGGTATGAAGGTGCAGAGGACGATGTATTGAAAAATCTGACCTTGAACTGGTGGGGGGGAGCGTGTTTTTTACATGGAGAAAACGGATGTGGAAAATCGACGCTGATCAAGACGATTCTGCAGCAGGTAAATATCGGACAGGCAGGTTATGAGAGGAAAAATGTGCAGCAGATCAATACACGCAATCAGGCAGCAGTCATGAAAATTGCTTGTGACAGACGGAGAAATCCGCACAAAGCTTCTAATCTGGTGGTGTCATATATTAATCAGGATACCAGCTTTCTGCGGGGTGATATCAGAGATTTTTGCCGGGAAAGAAATTTAGAAGAAAGTTTATTTTATCGAGCAGCTGATCCTTCGGTATCAGCCGACCATGATCCTTGTCGATCATGATATCAGGTTTCAGGAGAAAATCGCAACGCGTGTTGTGGAACTGTAAAGCTGTGATCCGACCGTTTTTTGCAATTCGACAGTCAGAAGAGGAGGATAAAAAATGTTAGAACGGATTGAAAATGTAAATGAACAGGTGATAGAAAAAATGTTTTTATTATATGCAGAATCCATGGCGGATATGGAGGGGAATTTAAAAATCGTGATGAAATGGAGGCATCATATGCGGCGTTTTTAAAGGAGTTTATCGAAAATCCAAAGCAGATGGTTTTGTTGAAACTGTAGAAAAACAGTGGGTATGCGGACTCAGGGCAGTTGAGTCAGAGCCGGGGAAATGGTTTTTGAGGCAGTTGAGACGATGCCGGGGCAGAGAAACAGAGGATATGGTAAAAACTGATACGTCATGTAACGGAGTTTTTGAAAGGCATAGGCGCAAAAAAGATAGATTGCATTATAGTAAAAAAGTAATTTATCATCAATAAAAATGCATTCGGATTGTGGATTTAAAGAAACGAAGGAGCCGCCGGTAAATTGTTGGGGAGAGCTTGAGGAGGGAAGAATTCTTTTCCGGCTTGAAATTTGATCATGTGCCATTTTGCACATGGTATAATCAATGAATTTATCTGCCATATGCTCAAGCGCTGATACAGGAGAGAAAAGAGGAACACGATGATAAATATTATAGAAATCAAAGATCTGGATGCCCCGGAGCTGCAGATTTATTACAATTTAAATGAAGCACAGCTTTTTTCACTATTTTGAGCCGAAGCCGGGGATTTTCATTGCGGAAAGTCCGAAGGTGATCGAGCGTGCCTTAGATGCCGGCTGTGTGCCGATGTCATTTTTGATGGAAAAAAAACATGTGGAGACACAGGCAAAAGAAATCCTTGCGCGCTGCGAAAAGTTACAAAGCCGAGATCTTACACAGAAGTCTTTGGTTTATAGGGAGGATGAGCATGAAATCCCGGTTTATGTGGCAGAAATCGAGGTGCTGGCAAAGATCACCGGCTATCAGCTGACACGCGGCATGCTCTGTGCCATGTACCGTCCCACACTGCCTTCCGTGGAGCAACTGCAAAATGCAAGGCGGGTTGCAATTTTGGAAAATGTGGTAAATCCCACAAATGTAGGAGCAATTTTCCGTTCTGCGGCGGCACTTGGAATGGATGCAGTTCTTTTGACATCAGTCTGTGCAGATCCGCTGTACCGGAGAGCAAGCCGTGTCAGCATGGGAACTGTATTCCAGGTTCCCTGGACATATTTTGATAAAAATGCATGCTGGCCGGACGGTGCGATGGATGTGCTGCATAAGCTGGGATATAAAACGGCGGCAATGGCACTTCGGGATGACTCCGTGAGTATAGATGATGAAAAAATGATGGCGGAGGAAAAGTTAGCAATCGTTCTCGGAACGGAAGGTGACGGACTGGCAGATCACACGATCGCAGACTGTGACTATACGGTGAAAATTCCGATGACACATGGTGTGGATTCACTGAACGTGGCGGCTGCAAGTGCGGTGGCATTCTGGCAGCTTGGGATGAAGTGCGAACAGTAACAAACTGACTTCTTAGAATGACAGGCATAGATCGGATTATTGTTTCGTCTGACGATAAGGTGACGGCAGGGGAAGAGAATTTTACAGTGGAAGTCAGCCGGTATATTTATGACACAGGTGATTTTACGGAAAGATGTGATTATATGAAAGTAGTAGCAGCAATCGATTCATTTAAGGGAAGCATGACGTCCATGGAGGCTGGAAATGCTGTAAAGAAAGGAATTCTGGCAGCAAAACCAGATGCAGAAGTATGGTTAAGTCCACTCGCAGATGGCGGTGAAGGAACCGTGGATGCACTGATCGAAGGTTTGGGAGCAGAAAAATACCGGTTACCGTGGCAGGACCGCTTGGAGAAAAAGTGTCGTGTTATTACGGTTTTTAGAAGAGACAAAAAACGGCTGTCATGGAAATGGCATCTGCCGCAGGAATCACGCTTGTGACAAAAAGATCCATTGCGTGCATCTACCTATGGAGTGGGGGAGATGATTGCAGATGCCCTGAAACGCGGCTGTAAAAATTTCATGATTGAATTGGTGGAAGTGCAACCAACGATGGAGGCATCGGAATGTTAAAGGCACTTGGATTTGAATTTTTTGATGAAGATGGAAATGATGTGGGAGAGGGCGCGGCAGCGCTTGTAAAGATTGAGGTGATCCGGACTGAAAATAAAAATCCGCTGCTTTCCGGTGCAAAATTTCAGATTGCCTGTGATGTGAAAAATCCGCTTTGCGGCAAACAGGGTGCAACTTACATATTTGGACCACAAAAAGGTGTGACGGAAGAACAGAAAGAGCAGGTCGATGAAGCAATGAGACATTATGCGGATGTGACCAAAGAAAGTTTGGATTGTGACTTTGCGGACTGTGAGGGCGCCGGTGCAGCGGGAGGACTCGGATATGCATTCCTTTCGTATCTTGCGGGAGAATTAATACCGGGTGTGGAACTGATTTTGCAGGCAACCGGTCTGGAAGAAAAAATGAAAAATGCAGATGTTGTGGTGACCGGAGAGGGACGTCTGGATGCACAGACGGTCATGGGGAAAGCACCGGTTGGTGTTGCTGCGCTGGCAAAAAATATAATGCGAAAGTCATTGCATTTGCAGGGAGTGTTGCACCGGAAGCTTCCGTCTGTAATCAGGCAGGGATTGACGCATTTTTCCCGATCGTAAGAGGCGTGACAACATTAGAAGAAGCAATGAAAAAAGAAAATGCAATGGAAAATATAGCAGCCACGGCGGAGCAGGTATTTCGGCTGCTGTGAGGAAAAAAGGAGATTCGTGTGAAAATAAAATTTTTCACACGCAAGAAAGGGATTAATATGATTCGTTTTGAAGAAATTACAACAAAAAATGTCTGGGATGTATGTATGATGATGGTCTTTGATTGGTTTTGTGATGCTGGGCTATGGGAAGACCGGCCATGAAGATGATCCTGAAATAGCAGAGAATAACTACTGCCTGTGCCTCACTTTGAATTGACGGAGTACTGGGCAAATGAATTACTTCGGCTGGTGTTAGAAGGTAGGTAGTCTATCAAAGATAGAGGAGTTAGTGTAAAAAGTAAGATTTTACGCAGGAATGGAGATAAACATGAGATATAAGATCAGTCATGCCCTCGTGCAGTTTGGCGGAGATGTGATTTTACGTGATGTCAATTTTGAGGTGCATGATAAAGAAAAAATCGCCATTGTAGGACGAAACGGTTGTGGAAAGACCACGCTGCTGCGTCTGATCGCGGGCGATATTTCGATGAATAATTTAGACTGAGCCGACCAACCATCTGGACATGCCAACGATCGAGTGGCTGGAAGGTTATCTGAAAAATTATTCGAAAGCGGTTGTGAGCGTGTCGCATGACCGGATGTTTTAGACCGCGTGATTGACGTGACTTACGAGATCGAATATCACAGAATCAGGCGTTATCCGGGCAATTATACAGCATTTTTGAGGCAGAAAGAGGAAGCATTAGCAAAGCAGGAAAAAGATTACGAGGCACAGCAGGCGGAGATCAAGCGTCTCACAGACTGGATCGAAAAGTGGAAGAATACACCGACAAAGGTTGCGGCGACACGTTCCAAACGAAAAGTGATCGAGCATATGGTTTTGATCGAAAAGCCGCGCAAGTTCGATACAAAAGCGTTTCAGGGACAGTTTCTGCCGCAGACGGCCAGCTATCATGATGTGTTGTCCGTCCGGGGCTTACAGATCGGTTATGATTCCGTTTGAGCAAAGTATCTTTTGAGTTGCACCGCAGGAAAGACGGATCGCGGTGATCGGTGAAAACGGAAAAGGAAAGTCGACACTTTTAAAAACGTTAGTTGGGGAGCTGCCGAAGCTCGGCGGTCAGTTTCATTCGGGACAGGCGTGGAGTGGGGATATTTTGACCAGCAGCAGGAAATGATACACAAAATTCTGTGGGGAATGAGAAACACAATCAGCATCAGAGTGGCATAAAAACAGACGCAGATGTTCCTACTTTAACGGATGTGTTTGACAAAAAAACTTATTACAATCCGGGCAAAATCCGTTCAAGACTGCATCACCAGTTAGAAAAATATGAAAAAATGTTAGAGGAGAGCGAAGAAAAACTTGCTGAAATAAAAATGCAGTTCATGGATCCGGAGCTTGCCAGTGACTATCCGAAGCTGATGGAACTGCAGAATGCATTTGACGCAGAGGAAAAGAACCAGGAGAGTCTGTTAGAGCGGATGCTTGAGACGGAGACCGAACTTGCGGAATTTGAGGAGGAGTGAGTATGAAATAATTGGACCAAAAAGTTCTTGGATGAACTTTTGGTCCTTGTTTATATCTATATCCGTTCAAACACTGGAATATGTTCGATCGGTGCGTCTGTTATGTTTACCCATTTTCCTGCAGGAAGATATACATCGCGTTTATTTATATCTGCGGAGAGAACCGGTGCTACAATGCTCATGTGCGGTAAAGTAACACACAGAGCTTTGACAGACAGCAGCCCCCTATTCTGAGTGTCAGATACAGCTATTTTTGATAACTGTATCTGGCAATTTTATTTTGATGGTTGACTATGAGTTTATAGATGATATAATGTACTTGTACATTAAGTACACTCAAATAAACGAAGGCGGTGAGGTATGGAAATCATTATCAGTAATAATGCCAACAAGCCCATATATGAGCAAATCACATCACAGATTAAAGCCATGATAATGAGTGGCGAATTGAAAGCTGGTGACGCAATCCCCTCAATGCGTTCACTGGCAAAATCTATTCATGTTAGTGTGATTACCGTCCAAAAAGCATATGAGGATCTGCAAAGGGACGGTTTTATTGAAACAACTGTCGGCAGGGGAGTTTTGTATCTGCACAAAACAAAGAATTTTATCAAGAAGAACAGCAGCGTATAGCAGAAGAACATTTACAAGCCGCCGCAGATTGGACGGACAAGTAATATTTCCCTTGAAAAATTGACGGAGTTGTTGGCTTTATTCTATCAGGAGGACGAATGAGCATGGAAAATATTTTAGAATTACAGCAGGTTTCCAAAACATTTTCTAAGTCAAATTTTGCGTTAGAAAATGTGACTTTTCTCTGCCGTATGGTTCTATTTTGGGGTTTTGTCGGGGAAAACGGAGCCGGAAAACTACAACGATTGGTTGTATTCTAAATACAATCGCCAAAGACAGCGGAATGGTAAAAGTTGTTTGGAAAAGAAATGACAGACGCAGATACAAATATGCGGGAAAGAATAGGCGTTGTTTATGACGGAGATAATTTCCCGACTTATTGGACGGCTACACAATTAGCGAAAGTTATGGCAGGCTTTTATAAGCAATGGGATAATATCTTGTTTCTGAAGTATTTAGAAGAATATAAACTACCTGCAAATCAAAAAAATCAAACAATATTCCAGAGGAATGACAATGAAATTAGCGATTGCGGTTGCTTTATCACACCATCCACAACTGCTTATTTTGGACGAAGCTACTGGCGGACTTGACCCTATTGTTCGTGATGAGATGTTAGATACGTTCCTTGATTTTGTACAGGAAGAAAACCATTCTATTTTACTTTCTTCTCATATTACAAGTGATTTAGAAAAAGTGGCAGACTATATTACATTCATTCATAACGGAAAACTGATTATGACCGTATCGAAAAATGATTTGGTTTATAATTATGCGGTTATGCGCTGCAAGGAAAATCAATTCCTTGCATTAGATCCAACAGATATTATTGCCTATCGAAAGCGTGATTTTCAAATTGATGTCCTAGTTTCTGATTGTAAAGCAATGCAGAGAAAATACAAAGATATCGTGATAGACCACGTTTCTGTTGATGAAATTTTTTACTTTTGGTACGAGGGGGGATCATGTATGAAAGGTCTTTTTTAAAAAATTTTTCTTGCCGTATGGACAAATGCAAAAATATTTTTATTTTTTATGCTTGTAATGGGTATTGTCGTTATCATTATTCCCAGACCAGACATGGCAAATGTATTTCATAATTATTGGAATTGTTGGATTGTCAGTAAATGCAGCTACTGCTATCGGAAATGAATTTTCCTCAAAATGGGGGAAATATAAGCTCACTTTGCCAGTAAAAAGGATTGATATTGTAAAAGGCTTATACATCAATCAGTTATTGTGGATTGTGATAGGGAGCACTTTTCGTTGGTAGTATAACAGCCTTATCCTATCTGTTACATGGAATTACTTTTGAACAATTTGAGGGTATCTCAGGTGTAATTTAATATTAGGAATTAGTATAAGTCTTACAATGGGAGCAATGCTTTTTATTCCTATGGTTTATTTGGCGGGGAAGATAAAACCATTGTGTTTTTATCATATCTTTGATTTGTGCATTGGTATTGCCACAATGCTTTTTAATATACCGTCATTGAAATGGTGTCATTATCTATTCGGATCTGTTGCTGGAATATCTGAGAAAAAAATTATCCGGGATTTTATTTTGTTTCATCCACCACCAAGGTTCTGACGGATTTTGAGCAGTTCGTAAGGGAAGTAAACAGGGAAGAGTTTCTTTATGTCGTACCGGAGTTTCCGGTTGAATAAGGTTTTTGATAAATTAAGTACATTGACAGGGGCACAGAAAGACAAAGTGGAATTCCTATGTAATGAATGCTGCTGGTTTGGCTGCGGGGACAGGAAAATCTGTTATGAAGCTGTCAGCCGCAAAAACCTTGAGAAAATGGTCCGGATCACCGCTGTGCAGCTCCGGATGCAGGGAATGGCTATCGTTTTCGAAGGCAATGGAAAATCCCGGGTTTATTGGAGTGGATGATATGAAAAACAGCTATCTGCCGATGGGATTTTCCAATTTTAAGATTGAAGGAAGGGGACTTGGCAGTGCGCTGATTCTGGAGTTCCTGCTCTACTATATGACGAAACCCGGGTATCAGCTGCACGTCAGGGAAAAAATCTATCTGGACAATATGCTGGATCTTTTTTAAATAAGTCCCTTTAACACTTTCTTGTTATGGTACATCATCTCATCTGCACGTTCACGCACTTTTCTATGTCGGCATCATCCGGTGTGGCTAACGCATATCCGCATGCGATTCCAACTTCGGTTGGAATGATATTTTTATTATTGAGTATCGCAATATCCTGCTGCATCTTTTGGATAAAACGTTCTATCTGGAATTCTGCCGCATCCGGGATGAGGCAGCAGAATTCGTCGCCTCCGATACGGTAACATTTGCCAAACCGATCAAAAAGTGGTTTCTATGATATGTGCAGAATGAATGATATAGGCATCCCCGAACTGTGACCGTAGTTGTCGTTGCACATCTTGAGATTGTTAAGATCAAACGTTACCACCATATAATTTTTAATATTCTTTTCATTATATATAAAGTAGTCATAGGCATTTCTGTTGTAAAAATCCTGTCATGGAATCATTCAGTGCAAATTGTTCGAGTTCCTCTATCCTGCGCCCTTTTTTCAAACTGGCGACAGCCTGTCTTGTGGACTCTAAACCGAGGATTATAATAAATACAAGGAAAGATAATCTTCCCCAAATTCCGGAATTATTTCCTGTTTTGTAATAACCGGCAATATCCACAATAGTTGCAATGACGACGAAGGCAAGAGCTGCCATGCAGACTTTCAGTCTCTGATCAGCCTGTTTTTTTTATAATTTTATATATGATAACTGTGATCAGATAAATCAGCACTATACAAATGGAAAGGTGAGTGATCCAGACGCTTCTTCGAAACTCATAGAATCCGGTAAAAGTGCAGCAAGCTGCAGACAACTGTCTGAAGCATACACAGATTGCAGAAGATCTTCCAGATTTTATCATCATTGATCTCAAGGAAGCTCTTTACAAACATCAAAAATGGGATAGGCATTATCGTCAGAAACATAAAAGCAGCAAAAGCAGATGATCTTCTGTTTAGGAGCATCAGAGAACAAACATCTGTCTCATTGGTGGCCCAGAGTCCAAGCAATATGGAGAATATCCCCAGATAAAAAAGAGTTCCGTCTATATGGCTGCTGTTGTGAATAAACACCCAGTAACACGTGATAAAAAAACCGGCTAACAGAATAAATACACTCGCTATAAAAAGTGGGCATAGACTGACGCAATATGCCTGTATAGATTTCATTTCCGGTTCCTATATAATATTGTTCAATTTGACCGGCTGTTTCCGGATAACAGGGTTTCAGCCTGACTATGACTGTTTCTGTATATGCCGGCAGTTTTACAAAATTCCAGACATTTCCTGTTGTATGCCCCCATATTCCACCGGAATCATCCAAATTGTATATTACGTTGTTTTTAGTAAAAAACGGTCACATGCTGATGTGAGGTAAAAATACAAGTGAGCCTCTGCTGTTTTCATTGCGGTTAATGTTAAAACTAAGCAGTACCATTCCATCATCCAGGTATTGTATTTTGTCAGGCTGACGTGCTTTGAGTTTGCTTACAGAGGCTGCATCCTGATTTGTAAATATGGTACAAAGCAGGAGCATGATAAATAATGTCAAAATTACGCCTGTCAACATTTGCTGTGCGTTTTTTTCTTTATTTTGTCTTAAGTTCATCTATGATCAGATCTCCACAAATAATATTTTTACTTTATTTTACCGTGTTATGGGATAATATTCTATAATATTGCGTGGATTTTTGATGGCGTTCAAGATATAATAAGACTGCCGGGCGAAGCTCGTGTAGATCATGATCATGAAGCATTGCTTCAAGATATAATAAGACTGCCGGGCGAAGCGAGTCAAGATACTTGTATAAGTGGCAAACGGCGAATTGATAAATAAAGGAGCAAAAATGTACACACTATTATTACTGTTAATTTACATGGCATTTATAAGTCTTGGCTTACCGGACTCTCTGCTTGGTTCGGCATGGCCGATCATGCATGAGGCATTTTCGGTGCCGCTGTCCTATGCGGGACTGGTCACAATGATCATCTCTGCAGGGACGATCTGTTCAAGTTTAATGTCGGAACGCCTGACAAAGAAATTTGGAACACAGATCGTTACGGTATGCAGTGTCCTGTTAACGGCAGCTGCCTTGTTTGGTTTTTCGACGTCGAGCGCATTTTACATGTTGTGCCTGTGGGCGATTCCGTATGGACTTGGCGCAGGAGCTATCGATGTGGCACTCAATAACTATGTTGCATTGCATTATTCATCAAAACATATGAGCTGGCTGCATTGTTTCTGGGGCGTGGGAACAATCATCAGCCCGTACATAATGAGCTATGCACTGACCACCTCATCCTGGCAGAACGGTTACCGCATGGTATCTTTATGGCGGAGACTTCTATCGGAAGAATGACGAAGAAGAGCCCGGTGGGAGCATATCATACCTTTGGAAAATCCCGCTGGCTCTCTTTCGGTGGCTGGATAAATGCGATTATTCCGGTTTTAATCGTGCCATATTATTCTGTAATTGGCGGCTGGGTAATGAAATATCTGGTGGAATATATCAGGGGAAATGGCAGTAAGCTTGCATCGGATGGATATTTTTCCGATTTCATTTCCAGCGGACTTTCCACAGAAATCTGCTTTGCTTTTTTTGCAGTATTTACGCTGGGGATTATCTTTGCCGGAGTCCGGAATGGTATTGAGCGGGTATCCAGATTTATGATGCCGGTGCTGGTTGTTCTTTCTATATTAATAACGGTTTATTCCGTAAGCAGACCGGGAGCATTAAATGGAGTTAAATATTTTCTGATTCCGAATTTTGAAAATTTTTCCTGGATGACGGTAGTAACAGCCATGGGACAGATGTTTTATTCCCTGTCCATTGCCATGGGAATTCTCATTACTTTTGGTTCTTATATGAAGAAGGAAGTTTCTATTGAAGAGTCCACGAAAAACGTGGAAATCTTCGACACAGCGATTGCCATGATGGCAGGGCTGATGATTATTCCGGCAGTCTTTGCATTTTCCGGTGGAAATCCGGAAACCCTGCAGGCGGGTCCATCATTGATGTTTATTACGATTCCAAAAGTATTTGACAGCATGGGACTTGGAACCGGAGTCGGAATTTTATTTTTTGTACTGGTGCTGTTTGCAGCAATCACAAGTTCTATTGCATTAACGGAAAGTGCAGTATCGACTTTCGAAGATGAACTGGGCTGGGAAAGACGGAAAGCAACGGTAATTGTCGGTATTGTAATGCTTCTTTTGGGAAGTCTTTCTACACTGGGATATGGACCATTGGCGAATGTAAAAATTATCGGAATGCAGATTCTTGATTTCTTTGATTCACTGTATTTCCCAGTGGGGACAGGATTTCCGGCCGAGCTATCTTGAAATTGCAGATTTTCTTGCAAAACTGCCAGACCGTCCGGTTGTCAGTGCATTTACCGCGACCGCCACAGAGCGCGTCAAGCAGGATATTACCGCAAGTTTGCATTTGCAGAATCCTGTGACAGTCGTGACAGGATTTGACCGCCCGAATCTGTTCTTCCGTGTGGTCAACCGCAAGGGCGGAAAAGAGACGGACAACAGTATCTTAAATTATGTGAAAAGGCATGAGGATGAGAGTGGAATCATCTATTGTGCCACGAAAAAGAATGTGGACAGTGTGTATGCCCTTTTGCTGCAATATGGCATTGCGGCGGGGCACTATCATGCAGGTCTTTCTTTAGAGGAACGGAAAAAGAATCAGGATGATTTTACTTATGACAGAATCCGTGTGATGGTTGCAACCAATGCATTTGGAATGGGGATCGACAAATCCAATGTGCGCTATGTGCTTCATTACAATATGCCGCAGAGTCTGGAATATTATTATCAGGAAGCTGGCCGTGCCGGGCGCGATGGGGAAGAAGCGGAGTGCGTGTTATTTTTCTCAAAACAGGATATCATGATAAACAAACGCCTGTTGCAGTACAAATCCACATCCGGGCAGGCATCCGATGATCCCGCGCTGCGGGCAAATGAGCAGCGGAAACTCAATGAGATGATCCGTTACTGCGAGACCGATGAGTGTCTGCGCCAGTTTATTCTGTCCTATTTCGGGGAAGACAGTCCGTGTACCTGTGAAAAATGCAGCAACTGTGTGGTTGTGGAAGATGAGGCGGAGGAAACTTATATCCAGACCGGAAAAGAAAAGAAAAAGGCATTGCAGCTTGCTGATCTGACACCGGAAGGGCAGGAACTGTTTGAGCAGCTTCGCATATGCCGGACGGAACTTGCCGTGGAAAAAGGTGTGCCACCGTATATTATCTGTTCCGATAAGTTGTGGAATACCCCTGTGCATTGATAAAAAGGGTTCATGCCGGTAGCAATCATGGATGGAAGTGTACCGAGCAGATACAGCATCATATAAGGTCTGGCAAAAGTCAGAGCATTTTTGAGGCACCAAAAAGAATGAGAAGCGGTTTTGCAAAGAGAAGACCGGTTCCCATCAGGAGGAGTGCACTGGCACATACCATGGAAAAAAAGAGGTATTTAAGATCCTGTTTGCCTGTTCTTTATCACATTTCCACGGTTGATCGAAAAAAGCGGTGCGCCGCCGCTCCCGAACAGATTGCTGCATGCCGTGATGATTATAATAAGCGGAAAACAAAGTCCGACAGCACCAAGCGCTGTGGTCCCGATATTCGGGATACGACCAATATAAATGCGGTCTACAATGTTATAGAGCAGACTTAAAATCTGGGCTGCAAGCATAGGGAGGGCAGCACTTAATATATTTTCAGTTACGGTTCCGTTTTCAAAATCAATGCGTTTCATGGTAATCCTCATTTTTGTGAAAAATTTAATTCTTGAAAAGCAGTATAGCATAAATTATAATATATAAAAATATTTATTTTATATCATAAAACAATATTTTATATATATACTGACAAAAACAGGAGAGGAGGGAAACATGGAAATCAGACAGTTGGAATATTTTCGTGCAGTGGTGGAAGAGGGAACGGTGAGTGGTGCTGCGAAAGTTCTTAAAATGACACAGCCACCGGTCAGTTATCAGATGAAAATGCTTGAAGAAGAACTTAATGTACAGCTTTTTTTTTCGTGGAACAAAGAAAATTACATTGACAGAAGCTGGAAAGGTGTTGTATGCAAGGTCTGGCAGTATTTTAAAAATGTTAGATGTTACAAAGCGTGAGGTGGTCAAGGCAAGCCAGTCTGCAACGATACATATTGGTATTACACCATCTACGGTTCTGATGATGTCAGAATATATTGAGAGGTTTTCAAAACAATATCCAGGGATTCATTTTGATATTCATGAGGGATCGACATTCAATTTAAAAAGAACAATTAGAAAAGCACATGATAGATATCACAAACACTGCGTACGCCGATCACGATGAACGGTTGTAAGACAAAGAGGCTGATTCGGGAAAAACTGGCTGCCGTGGCAGCAGATGGATATGAGGGAATAGAGGGATTCAGGAAAAAGGATGGATCACAGATTAGTTTGAGAGAATTGTCAAAGGAACATCTGATATTATCACACCGGTATCGGAATTATATTATTTCAGCGTTTGAGGCTGTTGGACTGACCTGCGATATCTATTATGAATGTGAGGATG
>VOFH01000349.1_pt1 | contig 49407 bp, 59 predicted proteins | sample 5384091 | NCBI WGS metagenome assembly VOFH01 (sample SAMN12384727, study PRJNA508395) | human gut metagenome | isolation source: healthy gut G | host: Homo sapiens
CGACATCATAGGTGTGTTTGACCCGGGCGTATACTCTATAGGAGATACACTCACGACAGCAAAGGATAAATTTGAGTTTGAGGGTATCCCGACATTTGCACCTGAGCATTTTGCGAGGGTATCACTTGTTGATTCCATGAAGAGAAAGCAGTTTGTGAAGGGTGTCACACAGATAGCGCAGGAGGGTGCTATCCAGATGTTCCAGGAGTACAAGGGCGGCATGGAAGAAATCATAGTCGGCGTGGTCGGTGTGCTTCAGTTTGACGTGCTTAAATTCAGACTTGAAAATGAGTACAATGTGCAGATCTATGGGTATTTGTAGCAGACCATAATGGAAGGGACTGGGATACTATGGTTAATGCCCAGAATGTATTAGGACGAAGCCTTATATACAGTTCGGCAGATGCTTCGTGGAAGTCTACGGCTGATGGCTGTTATGACTGGAATACAGGTGAGTATACAGAGCTTGACAGTGGTGGCTGGGTTCAGGCATCTGAGGGACTTGTGAAATATGCACTTGACCCAAGAAACTTTCTTGATGATACATACATATTTATGTTTGAAAGTCTTTCTTATGACTCATCAGTACATAATATAGACGGTGTGCGCAATATTATAAGCGGAACATTTATGGAGAATTCAAGCCACAATCTTGACGGCTATGACTATGCTTCACTGCTTATGTATGCAGGTGAAGTATCCAAGGTAAGCCCATATCACCTTGCAACAAGAATTATTCAGGAACAGGGTGCAGACGGACGAGGCAACCAGATATCTGGAAATGTAAGCGGATACGAGGGCTATTATAATTATTACAGCCAGAACGCTTATGCAAGCGGCGGTCTGTCAGCAGTCCAGAATGGTTTGAAATATGCCAGACAGACCGACAGCTCTAATATGAGGCTTGGAATTCGCGTTACAGGGCTGTTGTAGGTGGTGCTGTCAATCTTGGAAAATGGTACATTAACAAGGGTCAGGATACTATATATTATGAGAAGTTTGATGTTAAGAACTTCTCACACCAGTATATGACTAATGTGCTTGCACCAAGGTCAGAAGCGACAAGGGCTAAGAAGGCATATAGTTCATACACGCTTAATAATACAACATTTAAGTTTAACATTCCGGTATATGATAATATGCCATCGTCAAGATGTATAATACCAGATGGCAACCAGAGTGCGAATAACAGGCTTAGTTCATTATCAGTAGATGGTTATACATTAACTCCTACATTTTCATCTGATAATACTGATTACAGTCTTATTGTAGAAAATGATGTTACAAGTGTTAATGTATCGGCAGGCCTTATAGATGGCAATGCAACAGTAAGCGGACGTGGAAGCCACAGCTTAAGCGTTGGCAATAATGTAATCAATATTACTGTAACGGCTGAAAATGGTGACATAAAGACATATGTAATCAATATAACAAGAAAGTCTGCACAATCTGGTGGTAATACAGATGGTTTTAAGACAGATTATAATGTCGATTCATCAAAGAAGATAATGACTAAGATAGGTGTCGGAAGTCAGGCATCAAGTGTTCTTGATAATGTAGCATACAGCAATGGCTGTTATGGAAAAATATTAAAGAATGACGGAAGCGAGAGAGGCGACACAGTAGTTACTGGTGATAAGTTAGTTGTATACAAGGCAGACGGAAGTGTATATGATGAATATTCTATAGTTATATATGGAGATGTTAATGGTGACGGAGTTATAGATTTATATGATTTCGTTGCTATTAAGAGAGCAGTTCTTGGAATTGGACAGCCACAGGGCAGTTATAAAGAGGCTGCGGATATTAACAGGGACGGAGTTATAGATTTGTATGATTTCGTTGCTATTAAAAGACACATATTAAATATAGGATATATCCAGCAGTAGTGACTGCAAGAAGAGAGGACATATATGAATAAGGTTAAAAAGATAATTTCAGCACTGCTTATTATATGTATGTGTGCTGTAATGGCTTTTGTGAATAAGACAGATATATTAGCGGCAGGAACAGCAAGAGTATCAATTGGTTCAGCAAGTGGTACGGTAGGCGATACAGTATCCATAGATGTGTCAATCAGTGCATCGAGCGGAATAGGCGGAGCTACAATATATGTATCCTATGACCCATCAATATTAGCATTAAGCGGAAGCTCAAGTAATTCGGGAACTGCGATGGTCAGCTTTATGGACGAAAGTACAGCAAGCAGCCAGTCAAAGACAATAACATTTAAGATTATCGGAGCTGGTACTTCAAGCCTTAATGTTATAGGTGATTCCAAGGTTATTGATATAGATATGCAGGCGTGCAGTATATCCAAATCGTCAGGTTCAGTTACAGCTTCTGCACCAGCTTCATATTCATCAGATAATACATTAAGTTCATTACAGATAAGTCCTGGTGTGTTATCTCCAGCATTTTCACCAGATGTAACTACTTATACAACATCTGTTGGTGCTGACTGTGCAAGCCTTACAGTAAGTGCAGTTCCTAATGATTCAAAGGCAACTGTAAGCGTATCTGGCAAGAGAATGGATCCAGGATTTAACACAACAACAATTACTGTAACAGCAGAAAATGGCAGTAAAAGAACTTATACAATAAAGACAACCAAGGAAACTAATTCAGCTTCTAATGAAAATAATCAGGCAACAGGTTCGGACTCATCTAATGGATCAACAGACAATAATAATGATATTCCTGATGTGCAGGATCCTAACAGTGAAGCAATACAAGAGCCGAATATTACAGTAGATAATGCTGAATATAAGATTGTATCTGCTAATGATGAACACCCACTTCCAGATGGCTATACTCCAACAGAGTATGATTATAATGGAACAAAGGTATCAGCAGGTGTTGGAATTGATACAGGAGTAACAATTGTCTATCTTGAAAGTACAGATGGCAAAGGTGAGAGCGGTTATTATGTATACGATTCGGTGAGAAAGACATTTTCACAATTCGTAGAAGTAAGCCAGCCACAATTTACATACTGCATACTTGCCATAGATGAAGCTTCTATGGAACTTCCAGAAGGCTATGATGTTGGAAGAACAGTAATCAATGGCAAAGAAGTCGATGCCCTTCTTGACAGAACAGGCAACTACGCATTATTCTACGGCGTAAGCTCTACAGGAGAAACAGGCTGGTTCAGATACAATGTCAATGATGGCACAATACAAGGCTACGCCGGTTACAATATGGCAGATGAACAGGTAATCAACACCAACACAAAGACAGCTGACAGTGATAAGGCATTTAATACAGTCAGCAGTTATATATTCGTTATATTAGCAGTCCTTGCTGTTGTAATAATAGCATTAATAGTTGTAGTTATAGCCTTAAGCATTAAGCTTTCAAAGAGCAAAAAAGCCTTCGTAGGAGCAATGGACGGCTACGAAGACGAAGATATAGACGAGGAAGACTTAGACGATATGGAACTTGAAGATGATGAAGAAGATATCTTATATGATGACTTAGAAGAAGATATAGATGAAGAAGTATCTGATGATGCCGTCCCATATCAGTCATCAACCACAAAAGATCTCCCCGAAGAATACAATGAGTCTGAAGAACTGGAACTAGAAGAAATAGACGATAAATAATAAATATCTATCGTCCACCATAAACAGACAGCAAATAGTTAAATCATAATCAGATAATAAATAGGTGACAATAACCACAACAGTCTGACAATAGAGCCTCAATCCCCAGTCCCCGCTTTACTGGCTTGTCCAGTAACAGGGGACATCCCCTTTCGTAAATCTATTGTCCGGCTGTTTTTACGCAAAAATCCCCATCTCTATTTCATTCCTAATCCACTGAAATATATTTTAAAGCTATCCAAATATAATATATTGACAAATATATTTTACTATGCTATAAAATCTACTTAATAAATAAAACAAAATATACCAATGGGTGAAAGACAGCCAGCGATGCTAAAGCTGATAGAAGCATAAGAAGACGCTGGGGAGCCGCCGGTCCTTAGCTGGCAGTTCCAACTGGCAGCTTAGTACCGCTGCGAGCGACACGCAGTGCAAACGTGTCTTTGTTGCTTCTATTCGCTTTAACAACGCGTCCGGGGTCCGTCTATCTTCCACCCCCATCAATTTAAAGAAGGAGATGTACAAGAATGATATCTAAATTACACCAACTAAATTTACACGACAAAATAAAATACATTTACGCTACTGTAATTAAATTTATGATTTTATCAGGAATCGTAAGCATAATTTGTTTATCTCTTCTGGATATAAGATTTAATTCTTATGTAAAAGGGGCTCAGAAAGCAAATAATGCTGCTAAAGAAAGTATTATAGATATTAGTTCTGCTGCCCGCAATATAAGAGAGATGGCATTAAATGACGACAGTTCAACTTATGAGAATTATAAGAATAATGTTAAGACAGTTCTTACAGACTCCCAGACACAGCTTGATATTATAAAGAATACCAATATAATAGATGATGATTTGTATAACCAGTATGTTAAAGCACTTAATGAATGGGGCAATATCGGTTACGATATAATTAACCAGATTGAAAAGGGCGACCTTGCAAGTGCCAAGAATAAAATCCACACAGTATGTACACCTGCACTTAACAATCTTATGAGTATTGCGGATAAAATGGAGGATGAAACCAACAAAGAGGCGGATCAGGCAATATTGTTAAGTAATGTTGTGGCAGTCATAGGCGGTGTGGCTATTGTGTTATTTATTGTAATAGCGAGCCTTATATCAAAGAAAATAGGTGCTAAGATTACAGAGATGATAATAGAACCATTAAGGGATATAGACAATGTAGCTAAAGACCTTGCTAATGGTAACCTGCACAGTGAGCTTACATACCATTCAGATGATGAATTAGGAACATTAGCCCACAGTCTGCGTAAGTCAATAAGAACATTAAGTTCATATGTTGATGATATTAAAAGGTCAATGCAGGAATTCTCACATGGTAACTTTGATGTTAAGCCAGAAGTTGAGTGGAAGGGTGATTTTGAGGAAATATTACATGCATTTATGAGCTTTGAAGCAAGTATGGCAGATCTTGTAAAGCATCTTCAAAGAGTAGCTGACCAGGTGGCAGAAGGTTCAGAACAGATAGCATCAAGTTCAACAGAGCTTGCAGAAGGAGCGACTAATCAGGCGGCTTCAGTTGAGGAGCTTACAGCTTCCCTTGCAAGTGTGTCAGAAAGAGTTGCACAGAATTCACAGAATGCAAGAGAAATAAGTGGCAAAAGTAAATGAACTAGGAACACAGCTTGATGAAAGTAACGGCAAAATGGGTGAGATGGTCACATCAATGGGTGAAATAGAAAAAGCTTCCAAAGAAATCAGCAAGATAATAGAAACTATCAACCAGATAGCTTCACAGACTAATCTTCTGGCACTCAATGCTTCTATAGAGGCAGCAAGAGCTGGCGATGCAGGAAAAGGTTTTGCGGTAGTTGCAGATCAGGTATCAGCACTTGCGGCACAGAGTGCAGAAGCTGCCAAGGAGTCAGCTTCATTAATAGATACATCTGTTGCGGCAGTTGAGAAAGGTATGGTTATTGCCAATGACACAGCTTCCCAGCTTGGTGTGGTTGTGGATAATTCAAGGCATATAGTTGATGAAGTTAATAACATTGCAGATGTTCTTAATACTCAGACAGAGACAATTAAGCAGGTTGATGACGGCATTGAAGATATCAATGATGTAGTACAGACTAATTCTGCCACATCACAGGAGTGTGCCGCTGCAAGTCAGGATATGAGTACACAGGCAGACACATTAAGGGGACTTATTGCAACACTTAAAATAGCACATTTTAAAAAAAATAATAATAAATAATAAATAAAAGGCAGTAAAAGCATAAGTAACAGAGTAAAATATATTCTCTATACATAGTAGATATGTAATGAGAATATATATTAAAAGCTTTTTACTGCTTTTTGTTGTAAGAATATATGTTCTGATTTATAATGAATTAAAAAAAGTATAACATTACTAGACAGGTTATGGACAGAACATTGAACAATATATTATATGAAACATCGGAATATGAAGATTACGAGGCATTTGTTAATGCTAAAGATAAGATAATTGGCAAGGCACATAATAACAAAGGGATAGGGACATTGTCAGAAAAGACACTTCACGCTGTCCTTAAGCTGTATTATGAGCCTGATGAGGACAAGCACGAGGTCGCTATGAGCGGTTATTATGCTGATATATATAATGACAAAGGAATAATAGAGATACAGACACGCCAGCTTAATAAACTGAGGGATAAGCTTTCGGTATTTCTACAAGATTACCACGTTACTGTGGTGTATCCGCTTCCATTTAACAAGTGGTTAAGCTGGGTTAATCCTGATAATGGAGAGGTTCAGGGCAGGAGAAAGTCGCCAAGACATTTTACGGAATATGATGCATTTTACGAGTTATATAAGATAAAAAGCTATCTGAAAAATCCTAATCTTTCAATCAATCTTGTGATTATGGATATGGAAGAATATAAGCTTCTTAACGGCTGGAGTTATGATAAGAAAAGAGGTTCAACAAGATATGACAGAGTACCGGTTGGGATAAGAAGAATAGTAAAGTTTGACAGGATAGAGGATTATATGCAGTTAGTTCCAGCGGATTTGAAGGAAGATTTTACGGTGAAAGACTTTGCCATGGCGGCTGGGGTCAGTGTTGAAGCGTCAAGATATACGCTTAATATTCTTAATTATCTTGAGATAGTAAAGCGTACTGGCAGAGTAAAGAATGGGTATGTCTATAACGTCACAGAAGAATTTTAATATAATGAGCGCAAAAGAAAAGGAAGCGGCTGCGAAGCAGACATTTACTTTTCTTGCGCCATTAACGAACGAACAGTCGTGCGAAGCAGGACGAAAGAGTGCGATAAGCACGGGTTCGTGAGTATAGGGTAGATAAAAAGAAAATTATGATATAATGAGCGCAAAAAATATGCAGAAATATGATATATAAGGAGGCACAGATATGTATGTAATTAAAGATAATACATTTAATATATCAGTAAGAAATCTGGTTGAATTTATGTGCCTTGGTGGGGATATTGATAACAGGGATACAGGTGTTGCTGATGTTAAGGTTATGCAGGAGGGTGCGAGGCTTCACAGGAAAATCCAGCACTCTATGGGTTCTAATTACAGGGCAGAGGTGCTTCTTAGGAATAAAGAGGAGCTGACATCAGAGGGTGGAATTGAATACGAGCTTAGAATAGAGGGCAGGGCAGACGGAATAATAGCTGACATTGAGGAAGATGAGGATGGCAATAAGCTGCCGATAGGTGAGGTTACAATTGATGAGATTAAGACTATGCAGTCAGATGTAGGAAAGCTTAAAGAGCCGGTGTATGTGCATAAGGCACAGGCTATGGTGTACGCTTATATATATTTAACAAGGTATAATCTGGAGAGCATTAATGTACAGCTTACTTACTGTAATACAGAAACTGAGAAAATAGTAAGATTTAAAGAGCAATATGACAGTGAGTCAATTATAAAATGGTACAGAGAACTTGTAGCTGGCTTTAAAAAGTGGATGGATTATGTATTTGATGAAAGGGCAGAAAGGAATGCTTCAATTCAGAAACTGCATTTTCCATTTGAGTACCGTGAGGGGCAGAAGAAGCTGGTTGCGAGTGTATACCACACGGTAAAAGAACAGAAGGTGTTATATATACAGGCACCGACAGGAGTAGGAAAGACTATATCAACAGTATATCCAGCCGTGCAGTCGTGCAGTAATGGCTTAACTGACAAGATATTCTATCTTACCTCCAAGACAATAACGAGAACGGTAGCCGAGGAAACATATGCGATACTAAGAGATGCAGGACTGCATTTTCGCACAGTGACACTGACGGCGAAGGATAAAATATGTCATCTTGATGAGCACAACTGTAATCCAGAGGTGTGCGAGTATGCAAGGGGGCATTTTGACAGGGTAAATGAAGCTGTTTACGATATAATCACTAATGAAGCGGTAATTAACAGGGATACGATATTGCAGTATTCAGTGAAGCATAAGGTGTGTCCGTATGAAATGTCGCTTGATGTTTCATACTGGTGTGATGGAATAATATGCGATTACAATTATGCTTTTGATCCAGATGCTTCATTAAAAAGATATTTTGGTGATGGCGGCAAAGGCAATTATGTATTTCTTGTAGATGAGGCACATAATCTTGTTGACAGGGCAAGGGAGATGTATAGTGCAACGCTTGTCAAGGAAGATTTTCTTGCCTGCAAAAGAGTAGTTAAGGATATGGACAAAAGGCTGGCTTCATACCTTGAAAAATGCAACAAATATCTTCTTGAATTAAAGAGAGCCTGTGATAAAGAATATATAATAATAGATGATTACTGTGGCACATTTTTAGCTAATCTGCAATCGTGTTATTCGTATATGCAGAAGTTCTTGGATAAGAATAAAGGAAAGCCGGTGTGCGATGAGATAATAGAATTCTTCTTTAAGATAAGACATTTTATTAATATGTATGACTGCATAGATGAGAAGTATGTTATATATGCTGAGCATATCGATGACGGTGACTTTGCACTTCATCTGTACTGTGTTGACCCGTCAGGACAGTTATCGCAGAGATTAAGTCAGGGAATATCGACAATAATGTTCTCGGCGACACTTCTTCCAGTGAATTATTTTAAGGAAATGCTTTCAGGAAATGCAGATGACTATGCTGTGTATGCACATTCGCCGTTTGATACTGATAATAAGAGAGTGCTTATTGGACGTGATGTTACAAGCAGGTATACGAGGCGTAATTATAATGAGTACACCAAGATTGCAGGTTATATCCACACACTTACGCAGTCGAAGCAAGGCAAATATATGATATTCTTTCCTTCTTACAGCTATATGAGAGAGGTGTATGATATATATATACAAAAAATATGCCTGCAATGTTATAGATCTGCACGATGTTGAGGATGGAAGCTACATTTATCATCTCTCTGAGGGAGAAAATGTATTGATACAGGATAATAATATGACGGAAGCCGATAAAGAGAATTTCTTGTCAGTATTTATGGATAATACAAGTGGAAATGTCACGGGCTTTTGTTTGCTTGGCGGTATATTTTCTGAGGAATTGACCTAAGGGATAAGTCACTTATAGGGGCGTGTATTGTAGGAACAGGCATACCTATGATATGCAGACAGCGTAATATATTAAGAAATTATTTTGACAGTATGGGCAAGAATGGCTATCAGTATGCGTATGTATTTCCGGGAATGAACAAGGTGCTGCAGGCGGCTGGAAGAGTTATAAGAACTGCAGATGACAAGGGTATAATACTTCTGTTAGATGACCGTTTTATGACACAGGAATACCAGATGCAGTATCCAAGGGAATGGGATAAAGTGTATCCTGTAGATATTAATAATACAGGAAAATGTATTGAGGATTTCTGGAGATTATAAGGCATATGGGGAATTATGAGGGAATTTGTCAATTGTGGTGAGATTTGGCAAGTAATATGTTGAGAAATTGTCAGACATATGCTATTATTCTAGTATAAATACGGACTGTGACAATTAATTATATGATTATTTATATTGGAGAGAACTATGGGAGAGAATGAAATCAGAATTTAGCGGATTCCCATGGGGAATAGATGAATGGAAGAAAGCTGGATTTAACGAACTTCAGGTGCTTGAGATTACTAAAGGTAATGATAATGGCGTTGATATTTCTATATATGCCAGTCCCGAATATAATTCAAGGCAGATGAAGGTTATAAGAATGGCACTTGAGGAAGGAATTGATGTAAGTGCTATGGCAGATCCGGAGTATAATTATATGCAGATGGAGCAGGTTAAAGAAGGTATAAAAGAGGGTATTGATTTATCGCTTATATGCAATCCGAAGTACGATTATTCTGTTATGAGAGAGATTCGTCTTGCATTAAAGTACAGATTTGATCTTACAAGATATGCAAAGCTTGGATATTCTGGTGAGGTGTTAAGACAGATAAGACTGGCTAAGAGAGATGATGTTGATTTAACATTTTTTGTTGATGAGAATTTCGATGCACACCAGCTTAACGAGATTAGAATAGGATTGTTAAAATGTGTAGATGTATCCAAGTATATGCTTCACGAATATACAGCAGACCAGATGAGACAGTTAAGGTTGGGACTTGAGGCTGGAATAGATATTACCAAGTATAATATGATAGGTTTCTCCTCAGGACAGATGGAACAGATAAGATTAGGAGAAGAAGAAGGAATAGACGTAAGTCCATATGCAGATCCATTTATCAATGCTGTCCAGATGAAAGAGATGAGAGAACAGATTGAGAATGATGGCAAGGTTCAGGAAGAACCACAGCTTAATGAACTTCAAAGTCAGGAGATATTGCTTGGACTTCAGAGTGGTGTAGATGTAAGCGTATACGCCGATGCAAGATATACTTGCAGACAGATGGAGCAGATAAGAATAATGCTTGAGAGGGGTCTTGATCCTTCGGAATTATTAGTATATAAAGACCAGTAATTAAGGACATACATATAAGGGGAATTCGATTATAAAGATGACATAAGACAATGTGCTATGGTTGATTGGAGGAGTCAGAATTGAATGATGTACTTAGAGAACAGATACAGTTAAATACCAAAGAAGTAGTTGTCAATGTTGATAATGATCATATGAAAGCAAGTATAGTCCTTAATGGCATAGGCAGTGATGAAGCTTATACATACGAGGAGATTGCAGACAAGCTTTCACAGGCAGGTGTGCGTACAGGAATTAATGAAGCGAGAATACGCGAAGTTATTCTTAATAAGCTGTACGATATTGAAATCGTGGTAGCAGAAGGCAAAAGTGCAGTTAACGGTACTGATGGTTATTACAACTTCTTCTTTGATTCAGAGTATGAAAGAGATAATAAGCCTACATTAAGAGAAGATGGTTCTGTTGATTATTTTAATGTAAAGCTTTTTGAGAAGGTTAATAAAGATGATAAGCTTGCAGAGTATATAGAACCTACCAAGGGTGAATTTGGATATGACGTATTTGGAAAGCTTTTAGTTCCAAAGCCAGGAAGACCAGGACCTAAGTTAAGAGGCAAGGGCTTTACAGTGTCAGAGGACGGCAAGTCTTATTATGCCCAGTTAAGCGGTAAAGTAGAATATCGTAACTACGACCTTAATGTAAGTAATGTATATAATGTCAGCGGTGATGTTGATGTTGGAACAGGAAGCATAGATTTTAATGGTGACGTAGAGATTAACGGAAGTGTCAGAGGCAGTGTCAAGATACACGCTATGGGTAATATATACATAGGTGGATATGTTGAAGATGCAGATATATGGTCAGGACAGGATATCATTATACAGGATGGTGTTAATGCAGGTGAGAACGGAAGAATTGAAGCTATGGGCAATATATCAGCAAGGTTTTTCGAGAATGCACATATTATAAGCCATAGTGATATAAAGTGTGATTATATGCTTAATACAACAGCTTTGGCATATGGCGGAATATATCTTGAGGGCAAGAGAGGTTCTGTAATAGGCGGAGATGTCACAGGCGTAAAGGGGCATATGTATTAAAGCTTGTGGAAGTGAGTCTTATTCTAAGACTGTATTAAGAGTTGGTGTAACTAAGGAGATAAGCAGTGAATATGCCAAGGTGCTTATGGTGCTTAAGGATATAGATACGCAGATAGACAGATTTAATCAGGCTTTACAGAAGCTTGATATATTAAAGAAGGCAGGTTCTGATAAGTTTGATGAAACACTTAACAGAAAGCTGTTGCAGTCAAAGATTGTTAAGACAGCAGAGAAAGCCAAATATGAAGAAAAAAGCCGTAATCTTTATACACTTGTAAGGGAGTCAGACAGGGCAGTTGTAAGGATTGATAAGAATATATATCCAGGAAGCCGTGTATTTATGGGCGATAAGACATATGTTCCTAGTACCGTATTTACGCATATTGCTTTAAAGAAGACTTCACAGGGTGTATTGATAAGAAATTATGATTCTATGTAGTGAGAATATATTTACAGAGGTTAGTTTATGATAGAAGAGGTTGTTTCAATAGAGCTTCCCGTGCATGAGAGAATGGTTATTAAGAAGAACAGGCTCACACCGAAAGATTATGCTGGCGAGCCTGTTCCAAGAATATCTATTGTTACAGGAATACATGGTGATGAGCTTGATGGGCAGTATGTGTGCTACGAAGTCATAAGACGTGTTAATAATAATCTGGAAAGATTAAAAGGAATTATAGATATATATCCAGATGTAAATCCCCTTGGAATAGATACAGGTTCAAGGGGAATTCCTATGTTTGAGCTTGATATGAACAGAGTATTTCCAGGTGATAATAATGGAGCTGTGGCAGAGAGTGTTGCGGCAGGAATTGTCAACGATATAATTGGAAGTGATTTCTGTCTTGATATTCATTCAAGCAATATATTTGTAAGAGAGATGCCGCAGGTAAGACTAAATGAAGAAAATGCGGAAAGACTGCTTCCATTTGCAAAGATGTTAAATGCGGATTTTGTATGGATATTTTCATCAATAACAGTGCTTGATGCGACACTGGCATACAGCCTTAATCATCTTGGTGTACCTACGCTTGTAGCAGAGATGGGCGTTGGTAACAGAATTAACAGGGAATACAGCCAGCAGCTTATTGATGGAATATTTAACCTTATGAGTAATCTTGGAATATGGGAAATACCAGAGGCTGATAATAAAATAGCTGTCAGAGAGCCTATTATCTCAACAGAGGGGGAAGTTAATTTCCTGACAGCGAAGGAAAGCGGAATATTTGTTCCATCTATTAATTCATGTGGCAATATCCATATGGGAGATGCCATAGGCGACATAATAGAGCCAATAGAGGGAAGGATAATCCAGCATATTGAATCTCCGGTAGATGGTATTGTATTCACATTGAGGGAAAATCCAGTTGTATACAAGGGGGCACTTCTTGAGCGAGAGTACACGGAGGAAGAGTGTAATGAAAAAAGAAGTTTTATATAGTCTTAAGGGAATATACAGAGAGAATTTTGAGATAGAAGGCTACAGATTTGGACATGGCGAGAAATCAGCCTGCATAGTCGGGGCTATGAGGGGTAATGAGATACAGCAGTTATATATATGCTCACAGCTTATAAAGGTGTTAAAAGACCTTGAAATGAGAGGTGCAATATCGCATAACCACGAGATTTTAGTAATTCCGTCAGCTAACAGATTTTCTATGAATGTTGAAAAGAGGTTCTGGCCTGTAGATAATACAGATATTAACAGAATGTTCCCTGGTGATGAAGCGGGAGATACTACCAAGCAGATAGCTGCTGCAATATTTGAAAGCAGTAAGGGCTACAGCTATGGAATACAGTTTGCAAGCTTTTTATATGCCTGGAGATTTCATACCTCATGTACGTATGATGGAAACGGGTTATCAGAGTGCGAGCCTTGCCAATCTTTTTGGACTGCAGTATGTTGTTATAAGAAAGCCAAAGCCTATGGATACGGCAACGCTTAATTATAGCTGGCAGATGAATGGAACAAATGCTTTTTCGATATATACGAACAGCACAGATATGGTTGATGAAAAGTCTGCAAGACAGGCAGTATCGTCAGTGTTAAGATTTCTTACGAGAATGGGAATATTAAAATATAATAATCACAGCGGTTACATAGCAAGTGTCATTAACGAGTATGATTTATCAGCCGTTAAGACATATGATGCAGGTTTTTACAAAAGGCTTAAAGAACCGGGGGATCCGGTTGTCCATAATGAGGTAATAGGTCAGGTTATTGATCCGTGTGAGGGATATGTCAAGAGTGAGATATTATCACCGACAGACGGAATAGTATTCTTTGCACATACAGCCCCTCTTGTTATGGGTAATGAAGTTGTATACAAGATTATAAGACGTATGCATGAATAGTGTATACAATATAGAAATATACACAACATTGTTCTTGTGTCTTGTTTCTTTAGTAATGATATGATAAAATATTTTACATTCTTGTTGAAATAGTAGTGACAGGAGTACAGCTGATTAAGAAAGGAAATAATTAAAATGAGTGGCGTTAAAAGAGTTTTTGTTGAGAAAAAGAAACCTTTTGCTGTTAATGCAAAGGAGTTACACGATGAAATCACAGGTTATCTCGGTATTAAGACAATTACAGATGTAAGGGTGCTTATCAGATATGATATTGAGAATCTTTCTGATGAGACATATAAGAAAGCACTTACAACAGTATTTGCAGAACCACCTGTTGATGATGTGTATGAATGAATTTAAGGCTTCAGATGATGATTTTGTATTTTCTGTAGAATATCTTCCGGGACAGTTCGACCAGAGAGCTGATTCGGCAGAGCAGTGTGTTAAGTTCCTTAATGAGAATGAAACTCCTGTAATTAAGACTGCAACTACTTATATTATATCAGGCAAGCTTACAGATGATGATAAGGCTAAGATTAAAAACCATTGTATCAATCCGGTAGATTCAAGAGTAGCTGATGAGAAGCTTCCAGATACACTTGTTACTAAGTTTGATACACCAGCAGATGTTGTTGTATTTGATGGCTTCAAGGATATGAGCGGGGACAAGCTTAAGGAATTATATGATTCACTTGGTCTTGCTATGACATTTAAGGATTTCAAGTTCATTCAGGATTACTTCAAGAATGAAGAGAACAGAGATCCATCTATGACAGAAATCAGAGTTCTTGATACATACTGGTCTGACCACTGCCGCCACACAACATTTGCTACAGAATTAAAGAATGTAGAATTTAAGGACGGATATTACAGAGCTCCTATGGAAGAAACTTACAATAAGTATCTTGCTGACAGAGCTGTTATATATAAAGACAGAAAAGATAAGTTCGTATGTCTTATGGATTTAGCCCTTATGGGTATGAAAAAGTTAAAGGCAGAAGGCAAGCTTGAAGATCAGGAAGAGTCTGATGAGATTAATGCCTGCTCTATAGTTGTTCCTGTTGAGATTGACGGAAAGACAGAGGAGTGGCTTGTAAACTTCAAGAACGAAACTCATAACCACCCAACAGAGATAGAGCCATTTGGTGGTGCTGCTACCTGCCTTGGTGGAGCTATAAGAGATCCACTTTCAGGACGTACATATGTATATCAGGCTATGCGTATCACAGGTGCGGCAGACCCTACAGTTCCGGTAGCAGATACACTTCACGGCAAGCTTCCACAGAGAAAGATTGTTACAGAAGCAGCTCACGGCTACAGCTCATATGGTAACCAGATTGGTCTTGCTACGGTTATGTTAAAGAAATATACCACCCAGATTATGTTGCTAAGCGTATGGAGATTGGTGCGGTTATAGCGGCAGCTCCAAGAAGCGCAGTTAAGAGAGAGAATTCTGATCCAGGAGATATTATTATCCTACTTGGTGGACGTACAGGACGTGATGGCTGTGGTGGTGCTACAGGTTCATCTAAGGTTCACACAGAGGAGTCTATAGAGACTTGTGGAGCAGAGGTTCAGAAAGGTAATGCACCTACAGAGCGTAAGATGCAGAGACTTTTCAGACGTCCGGAAGTAACTAAGCTTATTAAGAAATGTAATGACTTTGGTGCAGGCGGTGTATCAGTTGCAATCGGTGAACTTGCAGCAGGTCTTACAGTAGATTTAGATAAAGTTCCTAAGAAGTATGAAGGTCTTGACGGAACAGAACTTGCTATATCAGAGTCACAGGAAAGAATGGCAGTTGTTGTTGACCCAGCAGATGTTAAAGCATTTTTAGAGTATGCCACAGAGGAGAACCTTGAAGCGGTTGAAGTTGCTGTTGTAACAGAAGAACCAAGACTTGTACTTAACTGGAGAGGCAAGGATATCGTTAATATTTCAAGAGCTTTCCTTGATACTAACGGTGCACATCAGGAGACATCAGTACTTGTAGATATCCCAGATGACAAGGCTAATTACCTTGAAGCTAAGCCAGTAGATGATGTTAAGGGCAGATGGCTTAAGACACTTGCAGACCTTAACGAGTGTTCACAGAAGGGACTTGTTGAAAGATTTGATGGTTCAATCGGTGCTGGTTCAGTACTTATGCCATTTGGTGGAAAGTACCAGCTTACAGAGACACAGGCTATGGTTGCCAAGCTTCCAGTGCTTAAGGGCAAGTGCGATACAGTAACTATGATGGCTTATGGATTTGATCCATATCTTTCTAAGTGGAGTCCATATCACGGAGCTATGTATGCAGTAACAGACTCGGTTGCTAAGATTGTTGCGGCTGGTGGCGATTACAGCAAGATTAGATTTACATATCAGGAATATTTCAGAAGAATGACAGAAGATCCTTCAAGATGGAGCCAGCCATTTGCAGCACTTCTTGGTGCATATGAGGCACAGATTGGCTTAGGACTTCCATCAATCGGTGGTAAGGATTCTATGTCAGGAACATTTGAACATATAGATGTACCACCTACATTATGCTCATTTGCTATTGATGTAGCTAAAGAGCAGGATATTATCACACCTGAATTAAAGAAAGCTGGCAATATACTTGTAAGATTTGACATTGAAAGAGATAAATATGACCTTCCTGTATTCTCACAGATTAAGGAATTATATTCATCTATCCACGAAGCTATTAAGAGCAAGGCAATTGTGTCTGCATATGTTCTTGATGCTAACGGCTTAGTTCCAGCAATAAGCAAGATGGCATTTGGTAATATGCTTGGTGTTGCTGTTGAGCCATCTGTATCAAAGGAAGAATTATTCGCACCAGCATATGGCTGTATAGTAGCAAGTAGACAGCTCTAAGCTTTCAGAGATTAAGGCAGCTTATACTAAGGTTGGTACAGTAACAGAAGAAGCTAAGTTTACATATGAAGATGTTTCAATCAATATTGAGGAAGCATTAAGTGTATGGAAAGATACATTAGAGGGTGTATTCCCAACAAAGGTTTCTAAGGAAACTGATAGGGTTGAGTCACCTGTATATTCAAAGGGCAATGTATATGTATGCAAGAATAAGGTTGCGAAGCCAACAGTATTTATACCAGTATTCCCAGGTACTAACTGTGAATATGACAGTGCCAGGGCGTTTGAGAGAGCTGGTGCAGATACTATTGTCAAAGTATTCAAGAACCTTGATGCTGCAAGCATAAGAGAATCTGTTGATGAATTTGAAAAAGCAATTAACCAGTCACAGATTATTATGTTCCCAGGTGGATTTTCAGCAGGTGATGAACCAGATGGTTCTGCTAAGTTCTTTGCAACAGCCTTCCGTAATGCTAAGATGAAGGAAGCAGTTGAGAAAGCTCCTTAATGAAAGAGATGGTCTTGCACTTGGTATATGTAATGGTTTCCAGGCTCTTATCAAGCTTGGTTTAGTACCTAATGGCAAGATAACAGGACAGGATTCTAATTCACCTACACTTACATTTAACACAATTAACCGTCACATCTCTAAGATGGTATATACAAAGGTTGTTACTAATAAGAGTCCTTGGCTTGCAGAAGCAAAGCTTGGCGGAGTATACTGCAATCCAGCTTCACATGGTGAAGGAAGATTTGTTGCACCTAAGGAATGGCTTGATAAGCTCTTTGAAAATGGTCAGGTAGCAACACAGTACTGTGACCCGGAAGGTAATGTATCTATGGACGAAGAATGGAATGTCAATGGCTCATATATGGCTATTGAGGGTATCACAAGCCCGGACGGAAGATGCTTAGGTAAGATGGCACATTCTGAAAGACGTGGTGATTCTGTAGCTATTAACATCTATGGCGAACAGGATATTAAGATATTCGAGTCAGGTGTTAAGTACTTTAAGTAAATAGAATAACTATCTGTGCGTAAGAACAGAATATTGTAAATTATAAAATCCTGATGTATATTATACGGGTAAGCCTTGACTGACAAAGGTTTGTATAGTGTACATCAGGAGTTTTTTATGTAGAATCAGGATAATAAAAAGTAATAAAAAGCTGTTGACAAAATAACTAAGTTAGACTATTATAATGGTGGTTAGTAACAGCTAACGCATATGCCTTTATATTTATTTAACGGGTCCCAGACCCGTTTATTTAAAAATCATAGGTTAGTAACAACTAACATAAGTTAGAATAAAACTAACAGTGAGATGTATACTATATATCTATTTCGCAGGATGAGGAGGACTAATATGAGTGTAGTTATAATTGGTGGTAACGAATGTATGGTATGTCAATATGAGAAGATATGTAAACAGCATGGCTGTAAAGCCAAGGTATTTGTTAAGGAGAAGAGTGGCTTTGGCAAGAAGCTTGGCAACCCTGACCTTATGATACTTTTTACTAACACAGTATCACACAAAATGGTACATAGTGCTGTTACAGAAGCAAAGAGCAAGGACATTCGGATTGTGCGTTCACATTCAAGCAGTGCTTCATCACTTAATGCAGTTCTTCAGGAATATGTAGCAGACGGAAAGGCTTGTTAATTGTAACTGACACAGACAGCAGGCAGAGTAATGCGTAATATAAGGAATGGAGATTATATGCTTAGAAAGCTGGAGAATGAGATTGTAAAAGAATGTGCACCTACATTGGCTGGAATTAAGATGGCTAATCTTTTTAATTATAGATTTGTATCAGAAGATGAATTCGATTTTGAGATTAAGACTGCCAATATGAACCTTAATGAGAAGGGCGTATATATAGAAGTCTTAAGAAAGACAGATATGAGTTCATTGATATATGTATACAGACCAAGTATGTTATTTAAGGCAGTCAATAATGATGATGTATGGAATATATTATCCAGCTATGGATACATAGAACGAAGTATACAGGCATGTATTAATACACTTAAGGAACGTCTTATGACACAGCCCTGTTTTCCACACGAGATAGGTTTATTTCTTGGATATCCTGTAGAAGATGTAAAGGAGTTCATTTTTAATAAAGGACAGAACTGCAAATGTTGTGGTGTGTGGAAGGTATATTACAATGAACAGGAAAGTGTCAGAACATTTGCAAGATTCAAGAAATGTTCTGAGGTATATCAGAAGGTCTTTATAGGAGGACGAACATTAAATCAGTTGACCGTGAATATATGATTCACTCAACATATATGTGTACAAGCATTAAATTAAAGCAATAATGGAGGAATGATAATGAGTAAAGTTGCAGTTGTATATTGGAGCGGAACAGGTAATACAGAGGCTATGGTACCAATGCTGTTGCTGAGGGAGCAAAGGAAAAAGGAGCAGAAGTAACATTATTCACTGCTTCAGAATTCTCATCAGCAAAGGTTGCAGAATTCGACGGAATAGCTTTCGGATGCCCTGCTATGGGAGCAGAAAATCTTGAAGAGTCAGAATTTGAGCCGATGTTTACAGACTGTGAAGCGGCACTTTCAGGAAAGAAGATAGCACTCTTTGCTTCTTACGGCTGGGGAAGCGGAGAATGGATGGATGACTGGGCAGAAAGAAGCAGGAATGCTGGTGCTGACCTTAGCTGTGACCCGGTAATCTGTAATGAAGCTCCTGATGATGAAGCTGTAAGTAATTGCAAGGATCTTGGTGCTTCTCTTGCATAATCAGAGTGTATGTACAATTAAGAATATGCATAGTTAAAGTATGCGTATAATCAGATATGTGCATAATATAAAGTAATGTAAAAAGTAATATAATGAATATATTAATAAGTGACATATTTATTCTGGACACTTCCCAATATAATATTAATAAGTGAGTAATGACCGCATACATATTAATTTTACTGTATATGTATGCGGTTATTATGTGAAAATTAATAATATGAAAATTTTCTTAAAATGGTAATTGACATCTAATAAGTGTTAGTATATACTAACACAGTAGCAAATGAAAAACATTATCAACATAGATACAGATAGGAGTGATAAGTTATGCCATTATCAATGATAGGTGAGGGAGAGACAGCAACAATCACAAGGATTGGTGGGAAAGAAGAGACGAGAAGATTTCTTGAGAATCTAGGCTTTGTAGTTGGAGCTATAGTGACGGTCATTTCTAAGACTGGCGGTAATGTTATAGTTAATATTAAAGAATCACGAGTAGCTATAGGAAGCGATATGGCTTCAAAGATTATGGTATAAAGACTTGAGTTTCAAGCCTCTATATAGATATTCACAATATTTTAATGAGAAGGAGAGATTAAGATGACTTTAAAGGAAGTTGCTGTTGGTCAGACTGTTAAAGTTGCTAAGCTTAATGGTGAAGGTCCGGTTAAGAGAAGAATTATGGACATGGGAATCACTAAAGGCGTAGAAGTCTATGTCAGAAAAGTTGCACCATTGGGAGATCCAATAGAAGTAACAGTACGAGGATATGAGTTATCACTTCGTAAGGCAGATGCAGCTATGATAGAGGTAAATTAATATTTATTTTTTGCCAAAAGGTTAGCATTATCTAATTATAGCAAGCATAATCTAAATGAAGAAAGTTACAACTAATTATTAACTCATTAAGAAAAGAGGTAAAAAGAATGTCAATTAAGATTGCATTAGCAGGTAACCCTAACTGCGGTAAAACAACATTGTTTAATGCTCTTACAGGTTCTAACCAGTTCGTAGGTAACTGGCCAGGTGTTACTGTAGAGAAGAAGGAAGGTAGATTAAAGGGACATAAAGATGTTGCCATTATGGATTTACCAGGTATTTACTCACTTTCTCCATATACATTAGAGGAAGTTGTAGCAAGAAATTATCTTATTAATGAAAGACCAGATGCTATCATCAATATTGTTGATGGTACTAACATTGAAAGAAACTTATATCTTTCAACACAGATTATGGAACTTGGTATTCCGGTAATTATGGCTGTTAATATGATCGACCTTTTAGCTAAGAATGGTATTGAACTTAACATTGCAAAGCTTTCAGAGAAGCTTGGCTGTGAAGTAGTTGAAATATCAGCTCTTAAGGGAACTGGTATTAAGGAAGCGGCAGAAAAGGCTGTAAAGCTTGCTGAGTCTAAGAAGGTTAATAAGCTTGCACATAAATTCAGTGATGAAGTTGAATCTGTTATCGAAGCAGTTGAAGATAAGATTGGTCTTGATGTAGTAGAAGAACAGAAGAGATTTTTTCGCTATCAAGTTATTAGAGAAAGATGACAAAATCGGACAGCTTATGTCTAGTGTACCTAATGTTACAGCAGAGATTGATAAACTTGAGAAAGATTTTGATGATGATACAGAAAGTATTATCACCAATGAAAAGATATACATACATTTCATCAATTATTGAGAGTGTGTAAAGAAGGCTCATTCTAAGGATAAGCTTACAACATCTGATAAGATTGATAAAATCGTAACTAACAGAATATTAGCACTTCCTATATTCGCAGTAGTTATGTGCTTAGTACATTACATTGCTATGGTAACAGTTGGTACAGCAGCTACAGACTGGGCTAACGATGGTTTATTTGGTGATGGTTTCCACCTTTTCGGTATCGGTACTTCAGCTTATGAAGAAGTAGCTGACGAATATGGCGATTCAGATGAAATCATTGCAGCATATGTAGAAAGCCTTGGTTCTAAGGGCGAAGCAATAGCAGATGCTATTGATACAGAAGCAGAAGACTATGACTCAGAAGATGCTGTTAAGGCTCTTACAACTCTTAAGTCTATGGTTAAGTCATCAGATTCAGTTGATTATACTGTAGAAGATGATGAAACACTTGCAACAGAAGATTTCACAGCAGATGCTGATGATATTAAAGAAGCTATTAACCTCGCTATCGAATATGATGGTACAGCTCCAGATCCGGCAGATTATGGCATATGGGTTCCTGGTATCCCAGTTCTTATTGGTGACGGACTCGATGCAATCGGTTGTGCAGATTGGTTAAATGGTCTTATTCTTGATGGTATTGTAGCCGGTGTTGGTGCTGTACTTGGTTTCGTTCCTCAGATGTTAGTATTATTCTTATTACTTGCTATCTTAGAGGCTTGCGGATATATGGCACGTATCGCATTCATTATGGATAGAATCTTTAGAAGATTCGGTCTTTCAGGTAAGTCATTCATACCTATCCTTATTGGTACAGGTTGTGGTGTTCCAGGTATTATGGCTTCCCGTACAATCGAGAACGAAAGAGACCGTCGTATGACAATTATGACAACAACATTTATACCTTGTGGTGCTAAGACACCATTCATCGCTATGATTGCAGGTGCTATCTTCGGTGGTTCACCTTGGGTTGCAACATCAGCTTACTTCATCGGTATGGCAGCAATTATCGTATCAGGTATTATTTTAAAGAAGACAAAGTTATTCAGCGGAGATCCAGCACCATTCGTTATGGAACTTCCTGCATATCATATTCCAACAGTTGGCAACGTACTTAGAAGTATGTGGGAGCGTGGATGGTCATTTATCAAGAAGGCCGGTACAATCATTCTTCTTTCAACAATCGTTGTTTGGTTTACAACATACTTTGGATTTACAGATGATGGATTCCGAATGTTAGCAGAAGATGAAATTGATATGAGTATTTTAGCTAAGATTGGTAATGCAATTGGCTGGATATTCACTCCACTTGGATGGGGTAACTGGCAGGCAGCCGTTGCTTCAATCACAGGACTTGTAGCTAAGGAAAATATCGTTGGTACAATGGGTATACTTTATGGTGGTGGAGATGTATCTCCATATGCAGCACTTGCACTTGCATTTACTAAGTTAGCAGGTTTCTCATTCCTTACATTCAACCTTCTCTGTGCTCCTTGTTTCGCTGCAATTGGTGCTATTAAGAGAGAGATGAACAGTGCTAAATGGACTTGGATAGCAATTGGTTACCAGTGTGGATTTGCATATGTAGTATCACTTTGCATCTACAATATCGGAAGCCTTATCGCTGATGGAGTATTTAGTATCTGGACAGTTGTAGCATTTGTATTAGTAGCCGGTTTCCTTTATCTTTTATTCAGACCAACAAAGGAAGCGGAAGAATACAAGAAAGCAGCAGCTAACTAAGATTACTTCCTAATCATAATTATATAAGTGTTCAATCCGTCACTAAGTGGCGGATTGGATATATATTTTATTCATCAGATATAGCGGCAGATGTCAGAGTTGGTGTAAGAATGGAGGATTAATATGGGTACAGTAATCGTATTGGTGGTATTGGTGGTAATTGTAGCCGCTATTGTGTATACAATGGTTAAAGGCAAGAAGAATGGCAAACATTCATGCGGTGGAGATTGTGGTCATTGTGGAGGCTGCCACTAGGATAGGAGGCATTAATGCAGAAATACTATTCATGTGATAAAAAATGCTTCTGAAGTAGTTGGCTATGAAAGAAGCGAAATGCAGAAGGACATAATTCTGCAAAGATTAAGAAACAGGGGATGCAGAATAACGAAACAGAGAATGATGCTTTTAGACATTATTCTTAATGAAGAATGTTCGTGCTGCAAAGAAATATATTATAAGGCATCAAAGCTTGATCCTAATATTGGAACAGCTACAGTATACCGTATGATTAATACACTTGAGGAGATTGGTGCTATTAACAGAAGAAATATGTACCGTGTATCGTGTGGAAGCGAATGTAATATGAACAACACATACACAGTTGAGTTTGACGATAATTCAGTAATCAATCTGTCAGCCAGCAAATGGAACCAGATAGTGCAGAAGGGTTTAACAGCTTGTGGTTACATAGACAGTAAGACAGTTAAGAGTATAACAGGAGGTAGCATAATAATAATGCCCCTCCTGTTTTTGATAAAGTTTCTCAATTAATAAAAAATATGTGGTAAAACTAAAAAGTATGGTATAAGATAATACCCAAACAAAAATCAAAGTCAATTACGTCAGGCAGATGTTAATTGGAAATGGAGGACAAGATGAAAAACGTATTTAAGAAAATTGATGGAGTAAAGACAGGAATATTTGCAGCAGGTGTACTTTTTGGTACAGCAGGAATTAAGATATTATCAAGCCAGGATGCCAAGAAGGTATACACGAACTGTACAGCAGCAGTTCTTCGTGCTAAGAAGTGTGTAATGAAGACAGCAACAACAATTCAGGAGAATGCTGGTGATATCTATGCGGAGGCTAAGGCTATCAACGATGAGAGAGAAGCAGCAGAAGAAGTTGTAGATGATACAGTAGAATTAAATGAAGTATCAGAAGAAACAGAAAGCACAGAGCAGTAATAATATGCTGGAATAAGTGCTAAGAGGCAGAATATGAAATTTTATATTAAACACAGTATGACAGGACGTTTAAGAGTTCATATGGATATGAAGCATATGAGTTTTAAACAGGCAGATATATTAGAGTATTATATTAAAAATATAGAAACAGTGACTTCTGTCAAAGTATATGAAAAGACTTGTGATGCTGTTATAGAATTTAAAGGCGATAAAGCACAGATTATTAATGAACTTAAGCATTTTACATATTCGCAGGTGGTAGTTCCTGAAGATGTGCTTAACAGTTCAGGAAGAGAGATGAATTCTTATTATCAGGACAAGCTGGTTAATAAGGTATTCTTAAGAGCAGCAAGTAAGCTGTTCCTCCCTATATCTGTAAGAAATGTTGTAACAACTGTAAAGTCGGTTAAATATATTGGCAGCGGTGTTAAGACATTGCTTAAAGGAAAGATGGAAGTACCTGTGCTTGATGCGACAGCAATCGGTGTTTCTATATTAAGAAATGATTTCAATACCGCAGGTTCTGTTATGTTCCTTCTTGGAATCGGTGAGATTATGGAAGAATGGACACATAAGAAGTCGGTAGGAGATCTTGCAAGGACTATGTCACTTAATGTAAGCAGGGTATGGCTTAAGACAGCCGATACAGAAGTATTAGTCCCTGTTAATGAGATAAAGAGCGGTGATGAAATTATAGTTCATGTAAGTAATGTTATTCCATTTGATGGAGTTGTAGTTACTGGTGAAGCTATGGTTAATCAGGCTTCACTTACTGGTGAAGCAGTGCCGGTAAGCAAGAATACAGGAAGTGCTGTATTTGCAGGAACAGTTATTGAGGAGGGCGGACTCACAATAAAGGTTAAGCAGAGTGGCGGTAATAGTAAGTATGACAAGATTGTTAAGATGATTGAGGAGTCAGAAAAGCTCAAGTCTGGTCTTGAAAGCAAGGCTGAACATCTTGCTGATTCATTAGTTCCATATACATTAGGTGGAACAGCACTCACATATCTTCTTACAAGAAATGCAACAAAGGCATTATCAATACTTATGGTTGACTTCTCCTGTGCACTTAAGCTTGCTTTGCCAATAACAGTATTGTCAGCAATAAGACAGGCTGGACAGAATGATATTACAGTAAAGGGTGGTAAGTTCTTAGAGGCAGTAGCCGCTGCAGATACTATCGTATTTGATAAGACTGGAACACTTACTAAGGCTGCACCAACAGTAAAATATGTATATTCATTTAATGGTGATAGTGAAGATGAGCTTTTAAGAATGGCTGCCTGTATGGAAGAACATTTTCCACATTCTATGGCCAAGGCAGTTGTTGATGCAGCAGCTAAGAAGAACTTACGCCACGAAGAAATGCATACAAAGGTTGAGTATATAGTTGCACATGGTATATCAACTACTATAAATAATAAGAAGACTATAATAGGAAGCTATCATTTTGTATTTGAAGATGAAGGCTGTACTGTGCCTGAAGGCAGACAGGAAATGTTTGATAATCTTCCAGAAGAATATTCACACCTTTATCTTGCAATTGAGGATAAGCTTGCGGCGGTTATATGTATAGAAGACCCTGTAAGACCAGAGGCTAAGGAAGTAATTAGTTCACTTAAAGAGCTTGGAATATCTAAGGTTGTAATGATGACAGGAGATAGTGAGCGTACAGCTAAGGCAATCGCAGGCAAGGTTGGCGTAGATGAATATTATTCAGAAGTACTCCCAGAAGATAAGGCTTCATTTGTTGAGAAGGAAAAAGCTGCCGGACGTAAGGTTATAATGATTGGTGATGGTATTAACGATTCACCGGCATTGTCAGCGGCAGATGTTGGTATTGCAATAAGTGATGGTGCTCAGATAGCAAGAGAGATTGCAGATATTACAGTTAGTGCTGACGATTTAGGGCAGATTGTATATCTTAAGGATTTAAGCAACAATCTTATTAAGAAGATTAATCGTAATTACAGAACTATAGTATCTTTCAACTCAGGACTTATAGCACTTGGTGTATTAGGTGTAATACAGCCAACAACATCAGCACTTTTACATAATACATCAACACTTTTCATCAGTATGAATAGTATGAAGAATATAACTTTAGCTGAGGAGCATAAGTAATAATCTTAAGCATAGAAATTTATAATGCCGCAAAGTATTACTTGTAAGAAGCAATAATCCCAGAATATAAATTACTAAAAATATAAAAAGGAACACACTAATTGATATATTTTATCATTTGGTGTGTTCCTTTTTATGTTATTGATATTATAATACTAATAAAGGTTAGGTTAGACTAACTCAATGATATTAAATATGAAGGAGAGAAAATTATATGTTTCTTACTGTAAAAGATTTAAAAAAATCATATGGCAGTACTTCTAATAAAGTAGAAGTTCTTAAGGGAATTAATTTTGAAGTTGAAAAAGGGGAAATATGCGTACTGCTTGGACCATCTGGTTCGGGAAAATCAACACTTCTTAATATAATAGGTGGAATAGATGATGCTGATTTGGGATATGTAAGCATTGATAGTGAAAAGACTAAAGATATGAAAGAAAAAGAGCTTACAAGATACAGAAGAAAGCACCTTGGTTATGTATTCCAGATGTATAATCTTATACCTAACCTTAATGTTAAGGAGAATATCGAGGTTGGTGCTTATCTTAGCGATTCACCGCTTGATATTAACGAACTGCTTAATACATTAGGGCTGGATGAGCACAGGCATAAGCTTCCTAACCAGTTATCTGGCGGACAACAGCAAAGAACTGCAATAGGCAGGGCTATTGTTAAAAATCCCGACATATTATTATGTGATGAGCCCACAGGAGCACTTGATTATCACACATCTAAGGAAATCTTAAAGCTTATTGAGGATGTCAACAAGAAATACGGCAACACAGTCATAATGGTTACACATAATGATGCTATCCAGAATATGGCTGACAGGGTTATCAAGTTAAGAGATGGACAGATAAGAGATAATATAGTTAATAACAGTAAGGTATCTGCCGCTGACCTTGAATGGTAGATTAAATATTATATAATGGGAGTTAGATATGAAAAATCCTTTAATTAAACGATTGCCAAGAGAATTTACTGGTGAAATTGCAAAATATATAGTCATATTTATATTTATGACAGCTGTTATAGGGCTTATAAGTGGTTTTCTTATAGCTGATGGAAGCGTGCTTGATACATATAATAAGAGTTTTGATAAATATAATGTAGAAGATGGTAATTTTGAATTGTATTCCAAGGTACCGATGATAAGCTGATTGACAGGCTGGAAGAAGAAAATGTTACTATATATGAGAACTTCTATAAAGAAGAAACTTTAAAAAATACACAATAATGAGAAGTTAAGAGAAGACGACCAGAGCACAATACGTTTCTATATTAATAGAGATGATATTGATAAGGTTGATGTTATGGAAGGCAGACTCGCAGAGGACATTAACGAGATTGCTTTGGACAGAATGTATTCTGTCAATAATAATATTAAAATCGGCGACATAATTAATGTTGGCACAAGAGCACTTAAAGTAACAGGTTATGTTGCATTATCTGATTACAGCTGTCTTTTCTCGGACAACTCAGATACAATGTTTGACTCTTTAAAATTCGGTGTTGGTGTAGTGTCAGAGAGTTGTTTTGATATGTATGATGATACACATATTCATTATGTATATTCGTGGAAATATGATAATAAGCCTGCAGACGATATAGAGGAAAAAGAGATGGCAGATGATTTTATGAAAGTAATATCTAATAATGCCATACTTACTAATTATATTCCAGGATATCTTAATCAGGCGATACATTTTACCGGTGATGATATGGGAAGCGACAGGGCTATGATGATAGTTCTTTTATATGTTGTTATAGCTATTATGGCATTTGTATTTGCAGTTACAACTAATAATACAGTATTCAAAGAAGCTAATGTTATTGGTACTTTAAGAGCTTCGGGATATACAAGGGGAGAGCTGTTGTTACATTATATTCTTCTACCGATTATTGTTACATTAGCAGGTGCACTTGTCGGTAACATATTAGGATATACATGGTTTAAGGATATATTTGTAGATACATATTATCAGAGTTATTCGCTTACAACTTATACAACACTTTGGAATGGTGAAGCATTTGTATTAACAACAGTTGTTCCATTTATAATAATGGTAGTGATAAATGTATTGCTCATAGGTTACAGGCTTCGTCTTTCACCACTTAAGTTCTTAAGAAAGGACTTGGCTGTAAGACAGAAGAAGAAAGCTGTGCATCTGCCAGGATTCAAGTTCTTTAACAGATTTCGTTTAAGAATAATTATACAGAATATGCCAAATTACATTACATTATTTGTGGGTATATTATTTGCCAATATACTCCTTCTGTTCGGTATTATGATGACCCCGCTTCTTGACCATTACCAGAATGAGATACAGGACAAACTTATAGCTAAACATCAGTATGTATTGAAAGTTCCGGTTGAGGTGGATAATGAGGCCTGCAGAGAAATACTGTGTCAGGACACTTTCAACACTTGAGGGACGTTTAAAGAGTGAAGATGTATTGATATACGGAATTGCTGATGACAGCGAATATGTTGACATTAACAGTAGTGAGCTTAAAGATGGTGAAGTGTATGTGTCACACGGCTATGCTGAAAAGTTCAAGATTAATAAGGGTGATAAGATAACGCTCAAAGAGAAATATGAGGACAAGGAATATACATTTACAGTTAAGGATATGTATGATTATCCATCAGCATTTGCAGTATTTATGGGTGACGGGTATTTTAAAAATCTATTCGACAAAGATGATGATTACTATTCAGGCTACTTATCATCAGAGAAGCTTGATATTGATGAGAAATATATTGCAACAGAGATTACAATTGATGATTTAACTAAGGTTTCAAGACAGCTTGACCGTTCTATGGGGAAGTATTTGGAATTATTAAAGTCTTTGCAGTTGTATTATTTGCAGTATTAATGTTCTTGTTAACTAAGCTTATTGTTGAGAAGAATTCGACATCAATCTCTATGGTTAAGATATTAGGCTATTCCAACAGTGAGATAAGCAGGCTGTATGTCACCTCAACAACAATAGTGGTTGTCATATCAGTTGTTATCAATATTGCATTATCAGTTGTAATTATGAATAGCCTGTTCAGGGTATTTATGGAGAAAATGTCCGGCTGGATTTCCTGCTACTATGCACCATATCTGTTCGTAGTTATGTTCGTGCTGAATATCGGTGTGTATGCTCTGATTTCAGTATTTATGATGTATAAGATAAAGAAGATACCTATGGATGAGGCATTAAAGAATGTAGAGTAATAAAAAAGCTGTCCTGTTTAATGAATTGGATAAAGTGAGCAGATATAATTAGCTCATATTAATCTAATCATTAAACAGGACAGTTTTTTATTTATAATTAAGATGTTTTCTTTTGATTTTCTTTAAAATCCTGAATTTCTTGAAATTTTTTATATTTAATTCTTGAAATTTTTCTCAAATCCTGAATTTCAGAAAAATTACAGCTATAACCGCAGTCTTGTAGTTAAGCCGCATATTCTGAGTCACCAAAGAAGTCATTGTACCATACAAAGGAACATATATACTGTCCAGATTTTTTCTTGAATTATCTGCCTTGCCTTCTTTATGTTCATCAAGATACTTAACAAGCTCATCTGTGTTGAAGTACTTGTTAGCAGCTTCGCTTGTGAAAGCTTTTTAATCATATTGTAATATTTCTCGTCCTTTAACCATATTCTGATTGGCACTGGGAAACCAAGCTTCTTCTTCTCAGCAACCATATCAGGAAGATATTGGTTAGCAGCTTTACGCATAGCGTATTTAGTATTAGATTTATTAACTTTGTACTTAGTTGGGAGAGTGCTTGCTACATTGAATACTTCCTTATCAAGGAAAGGAACTCTTACTTCAAGGCTGTGTGCCATACTCATCTTATCAGCCTTAAGAAGAATATCACCGATAAGCCAGAAGTTAATATCTATATACTGCATTTTAGTTACATCATCTTTATCTTTAACTTTGTCATAAAATGGCTTAGTAAGTTCTTTATGGTTATACTTTCCAGTAGGGTTCTTTAATATCTTGGCACGTTCTTTTTTCGTTGAACATAAATGCGTTACCGATAAAGCGTTCTTCAATATCCTTGCTTCCTCTTATAAGGAAATTCTTGCCCTTGAACTTAAATGGAACAGCCTGTGCAGCATTGGCAAGACACTTGCGGAGTCCCTTTGGAAGCTTTCTATAGCCTGCTGTATCAAGAGGTTCTTTGTAAATGTTATATCCGCCAAAGAACTCATCAGCACCCTCGCCTGACATTGAAACCTTAACATACTTAGAAGCAGTCTGGCTTACAAAGTAAAGGGCAATAGCAGCAGGGTCAGCTAAAGGCTCGTCCATATGATACTGGATTTTAGGGATAGCTGCCCAGTATTCTTCACTTGATACAAGCTTAGAATAATTGTCTATCTGGATTTTCTCAGATAAGGCTTTAGCGTAATCTATCTCGTTATATTTTTCGTAGTCAAATCAACTGTAAATGTCTTGTCACCATTAAATGTAGCGGCAACATAGCTTGAGTCAACACCGCTTGAAAGGAATGAACCAACCTCAACATCACTAATCTTGTGGTGTTCAACTGAGTCGTGCATAGCATCGTCAATCTCTTTGACGAATTCATCTAAAGACTTGCTCTCATCAGCTTCAAATGTAGGCTCCCAGTATCTTTTTATGTTGATTTCTCCATTATGGAAAGTAAAGCAGTGACCTGGCATAAGCTTGTATACACCCTTAAAGAATGTTTCAGGAAGCACGGAATACTGGAATGTGAGGTAATTTTCGAGAGCGACTTCATTTACTTCCTTTTTATATGCAGGGTGTGCCAATATACTCTTAATCTCAGAACCATATATAATGTTGCCGTCAACTACAGTGTAGTAGAAAGGCTTAATTCCAAAGAAATCCCTTGCACCAAAGAGAGTTTCCTTCTCACTGTCCCATATAACAAATGCAAACATACCACGAAGCTTATTTAACATATCTTCACCATATTCTTCATAAGCGTGAATAAGCACTTCTGTGTCAGAATTATTTGCAAAAATATGTCCTTTTTCAATAAGCTCTTTTCTTAATTCCTGATGATTGTAAATCTCACCGTTGAATGTTATTACAATCTTTTTTATTTTCGTTGAACATAGGCTGGCTTCCGTTATCAAGGTCGATGATTGAAAGTCTTCTAAAGCCCATATAAGCCTTGTCGTCTATATACTGACCGGCACTGTCAGGTCCTCTGTGGATGATTTTATTCATCATATCAGTAAGTACATCCTTACCATTTTCAAGGTATCCTGTAAATCCAGCAAATCCGCACATATTACAAAACCGTCCTTTCTTAAATGTGATTTATTACTATAATCCTTTAAAATACAGGCACAATAAAACCTGCATATTAATAATGTTTACACGAATATTACAACATATACGGCAGTATTTAGAATAACAGCCACCGTAAATGGCAAACCCAATGTAAATCAATTATGTAATTATAGCAAACTGAGATATTTAATACAAGATAATTGTTATGGCAAAACAGGCATTTACAAAGTAATAAAAATATTTTATAATTGTAAGCAAATTTTAATAATAGCTTGGATATAGTTCCAATATTAAATGCACAATATGGAGGATTAGTAATGGAAAAGATTAAGATGACAACACCACTCGTTGAGATGGATGGAGATGAGATGACAAGAGTATTGTGGAAGCTTATTAAGGAAGAACTGCTTTTACCTTATGTAGACCTTAATACAGAGTATTATGATCTTGGACTCGTCCATCGTAATGAAACTAATGATCAAGTTACTGTTGACTCAGCAGAAGCAACTAAGAAATATGGTGTTGCTGTCAAGTGTGCTACAATCACTCCTAATGCAGCAAGAGTTAAGGAATATGACCTTAAGGAAATGTATAAAAGCCCTAATGGAACAATCAGAGCAATATTAGATGGTACTGTATTCAGAGCACCTATTATTGTTAAGGGTGTTGAGCCATATGTTAAGACTTGGAAAAAGCCTATCACAATTGCAAGACATGCTTATGGAGATGTATATAAAGGATCCGAGATGAAGATTCCAGCAGCTGGCAAGGCAGAGCTTGTATATACAGATGAGCAGGGTAACGAATCAAGAGAGCTTATTCATAACTTTAAGGGGCAGGAATTATTCAGGGTATGCATAACCTTAACGATTCTATTGAGAATTTTGCAAGAAGCTGCTTTAATTTTGCACTTGAAACTAAGCAGGATCTCTGGTTTGCAACTAAGGATACAATCTCTAAGAAGTACGATCATACATTTAAGGATATATTCCAGGATATATATGATAAGGATTATGCTGATAAGTTCAAGGAAGCAGGAATTGAGTATTTCTATACATTAATAGATGATGCAGTTGCAAGAGTTATCCGTTCAGAAGGTGGATATATCTGGGCATGCAAGAACTATGATGGTGACGTTATGTCAGATATGGTTGCAACAGCATTTGGTTCATTATCAATGATGACATCAGTTCTGGTATCTCCACAGGGATATTATGAATATGAGGCTGCTCATGGAACAGTTCAAAGACATTATTACAAGCACCTTAAGGGAGAAGAAACATCTACTAACCCTATTGCTACTATATTTGCATGGACAGGAGCTTTAAGAAAGAGAGGAGAACTCGACTCACTTCCAGAGCTTTCAAAGTTCGCAGATACACTTGAAAAGGCTTGCATCAAGACAGTAGAAGATGGTAAGATGACTAAGGATTTAGCACTTATTACTACATTAGGTAATCCTGTAACACTTAATACACAAGGTTTTATTAAGGCAGTTAAGGAGACACTTGAAAGTCTTTTATAATTGTGCCAATAAAGGGTATTATTATATAGGATATTATATATAGAAGTGTTGGATTTCACTTGTGATATCTATAGATATTCGTATGAATTGAGGATTTTGAATGAAGTTTAAGTTTGAGGTTAAAGATCTTTTTAAACTCCCCAATATTTTATGTTATATAAGAATTGCACTGGTTCCGCTGTTTGTATATCTTTATTTTACGGCAGAAGAACCAGTGGATTATTATGTTGCGACACTTGTTGTAATGCTTTCGGGGATAACAGATTTTCTTGATGGGCAGATAGCAAGACGTTGTAATATGATAACTGATTTGGGTAAGATTATTGATCCGGCAGCAGATAAGCTTATGCAGCTTGCAATGTTAGTTACTCTGGCTATTAATATTCCATATATGTGCATACTTGCTGTATATCTTATTGTCAAAGAGGTAGTTATGGCACTTATGGGTCTTGTAGTTATGAAAAGGGCGAATAGGAGATTAGATGGTGCTAAATGGTATGGCAAGGTATGTACAGCAGTATTGTATGTGTGTATGCTTGCTTTAGTTGCATTTCCGCATATGCCGGTTAATCTTCAATATGTTATAATGATAGTGTGTGCAGCAGTATTGACATTTGCATTTATTATGTATATAAGAATATATATAATAATGTTAAAAGATAACCATTATGGTAATGATGAAAGAAAGTTGTATTAATATGTATAATATATTTGATATTACATTTAGGGAAATGAATGTTAACCAGTTAGCGGTATGGTTTTTTATATATAGTTTTTTTTGGCTGGGCTATGGAATGTATAGTCATAAGAAAACAGCTTGGATATTGGGAGAACAGGGGTTTTGCTAAGCTTCCGTTCTGCGTTATATATGGATTTGGCGTGTTTATAGCATTTCATATATTTGCACCAATTGAGGGTAATTACCCTGCTTTATACATTGCTGGTGCTATATGTGCGACAATATTTGAGTATATGACAGCAAGACTTATGCAGAAGCTTTTTGGTGAAGTATGGTGGAATTACGACCATCTAAGATTTAATTATAAAGGAATAATATGCCTTCAAAGCACTCTTGGCTGGGGGGTATTAGCAGTTCTTATATTCAGTGTATTCAATAAAATGGTAGAACGTGTTGTATTCAGTATGGATATGAGGGTAACTACAGTTTTATCAATTGTGCTTGTTATATCATATGTTGTGGATTTCTCTTACCATTTTACTAAGAGAATTGCTAATAAGAAAATGGAAAGTGTAGTTGCACAGGCTTCAAGTGCTGGCAGCCTTCAGAGGTTTTTTCATAGATAATCAGCGGGTGGACAATGTTAGAAAGTCTTAAGAATAACGTCAGGCTGCTTCGCAGGAGCAAACGACACGTAATTCTGTTTGAACTGACATATAAGTTACTGGCAGTAGCAGTTATATATCCTATATTAACTGCCGCCATTAATCTTTGTATGAAGGTTGCAGGAATCAGATATTTAACAAATGAATATATTGTAAAGGCACTGACAAACCCTGTTGTTATTATAGCTTTGTTTACAGGCATTATACTGTTTGTCGGTTACTGCATTTACGAGATGGCATATTTGGCTGTGTGCTTTGAAACTAAGAGAAAAGGTAATAACGCATCTATAATTGATAATATATATAATGCGTACCTGCGTCTTAAAAATTTAATCCGAATTCAAAGCATACCGCTTTTTTTTTTATTTTTCTTTATTTCGATTATATTTATAAATGTTACAATTGTCGCTAATCTTATATATTCAGATACATTGAGTAATCTTATCGGAAGTACGATGAGAAGAAACAGGTATATGATATATATGCTTGTGGCAATAGTTATGGTTCTTATATATTATTATGTTATAAGAGGAATTTTCTCATTTAATATATATATGATGGAGGGGAAGAATTTCAGACAGTCATATAAGAAAAGCTCACAGATTGTAAGAAATAACAGATTAAGGGTAATTATGTCTGTTATTGTATATAATCTTGCAATATTTGTAGCTATAGCAGTGTTCTATACAGTTATTTCGCTTATACTTATAGGCGGTGTTAAGCTGTTGGATATGGCTTATCTTGGAAGTGCGGTATATTTATCAGTTCTTAGGGAATTGAGGCCGGTGTGAAGATTTTTCTAGTGTTTATATCAATACCTTGTTCATTCTCAATGATTTCATATATGTATTATAAATATTCCGATCTGGATGATATTGAATTTGAATTCGTGGATATTGACGAAGGTTCAGCAAGGGTCAACAGGATAATATATGCAGTTGTGCTGGCATTATCCATAGTGCTTGATATTATATATATAATTGGGTCATTTAATAATAATCCGTTTGAGAGAGTGGCTATATTCCACAATACGGATATAACTGCCCACAGAGGTGCTTCAGTAGATGCACCTGAGAATACTCTTGCGTCATTCAGTAAGGCGATTGAAGATATGGCTGATGTTATAGAGTTAGATGTCCAGATGACCAAAGACGGCTATATTGTTGTTATGCATGATACATCAGCATACAGGACTACAGGTGTTCTAAAGAATATTACGGAGCTTACTTTAAGAGAAGTTAAAAAACTTGATGCCGGGTATTGGTATTCAGAGGAGTACAAGGGCGAGAAAGTTCCAACACTTGAAGAAGTATTGCAGCTTGCCAAAGGAAAGATTAAACTTAATATAGAGATTAAAACGGCGGATAACAGTGATGAGGTAGCAAAGAAGGTTGTAAAGCTTATACAGAAATATTCAATGCAGGATTCGTGCGTTATCACCTCATTTGATTATAGTGCATTGCAGGCTGTTAGGTCTTATGATGAGGACATAGAAGTCGGGTATATATTATCGGTGGCTTATGGAAAGTTCTATGAGATAGATGACGTGGATTTCTTTAGCGTCAATGCTTCGTTCCTTACTAAGAGAGTTGTCGATGCTATTCATAATTCAGGAAAGCAGGTATATGCGTGGACTGTTAATAATGACGCTTCTATAAAGAATCTTACTAATAAAGGTGTTGATAATATAATAACTGACAAACCTGTAACGGCAAGAGAGGTTATATATTCAAGAGATACAAGTGAGACATTGATTAATATGATAAAGTATGTATTTAACCAGTGATTAGCTTGGTAACATATATGCGTAAATGTACGCGGAAACGGGGTCTATATGTTAAGAGGTATAGGTACATCTAAGGGAATTGGTATAGGAAAAGCACTTATTATCCATAAGTGTAAGAATGCTGTCAGCCGTGTTAAGATTAAGGATACAGAAGCTGAGGTTGATAAGTTCAATGAGGCTGTGGAAAAGTTCATACAGGAAACTAATGAGCTTGTGGATAAGTTGTCACAGAAGCTTAATGGTGATGATAAGAATGCTCTTGTATTAAAAAATCAGGAATATCTTATAAGAGATCCTGAGTTTACCAGTGGTGTAATAAGTGCTATAACTAATGACAAGCTTAATGCAGAAGCTGCGGTTGAAGATACCTGTGAGATGTTAAAGAACATATTCTTAGGCTTTAACAATGATACGATGACACAGAGAGTAGCCGATATTGAAGATATGAAACAGCGTCTTATAGCAATAATGCAGGGACAGAAGCATACTGATCTTACTAAGCTTTCTGATAATACTGTTATTATTGCCGATGAAATCCATCCATCTATGACAGCTAATATGGATACAGAGCATATTGCCGGTATTATATCAGAGAAAGGTGGAGATACATCACATGCTTCAATTCTTGCAAGAGCATTAGAAATCCCTGCTGTATTAAGTGTTAAGGATATATGCAGTAAAATTGCAGAGGGTGAGGAGGTTATAGTTGATGGAGCTTACGGCGAAGTATTTGTCAATCCTACACCTATAACTCTTAAGATATATAATAAAAAGAAAAAAGCATATGATGAAAGAGTTAAGGAACTTAAAAAATATATAGATAAACAGACTGTTACCAGGGATGGCAGAAAAGTAATGCTTGCTGCTAATATAGGCAATGCTGATGATGGCCGCTAAAGCTGTAAAGGCTGGAGCTGAGGGTGTCGGACTTTTCAGGACGGAATTCTTATTTATGAACAAGCAGGCACTCCCAACAGAGGAGGAGCAGTATAACGAATATAAGAAAGCAGCAGTTGTGCTTGATGGCAGACAGCTTACGATAAGAACGCTTGATATTGGCGGAGATAAAGATATTCCTTATATGGGACTCACAAAGGAGTTAAATCCATTTCTTGGATACAGGGCCATAAGGTTCTGCCTTGACAGGGTAGATATATTTACAACGCAGTTAAGGGCTGTATTAAGGGCAAGTGCATATGGTAATATAAGAATTATGATTCCTATGATAACTTCTGTTACAGAGGTGCAGGCAGTTAAGAAGATTATAAATGGTATATGCAGGGATCTGGACAAGAAAGACATTAAGTATGATAAGGACATAAAGATAGGTGTTATGATAGAGACACCAGCCGCGGCAATAATGGCAGATGTACTGGCACATGAGGTTGATTTCTTCTCAATCGGTACGAATGATTTGACACAGTATACACTTGCTGTTGACAGAGGCAATGAGAATGTTGCTTATCTTTACTCTGCACTCAATCCAGCCGTTATACGAAGTATTAAACACATAATTGAGGGTGCACATAATGCAGGTATAGAAGCAGGAATGTGTGGAGAAGCGGCGGCAGATGAAAGAATGATACCACTTCTTCTTAATTTTGGACTTGATGAGTTCTCTGTTACAGTGAGCAGGGTGCTTGAAACTAGAAAAGAGATAGCTTCGTGGAGCAGTAAGGAAGTAAAAAGAGATAACAGAAAATGTTATGAATTATTCGGAAGAAAAGGAAGTATCTAACTATCTTAGCGACTGCATAGCAAAAGAATAGATTATTATATAATAAATGCTTTGTGATGATTGATATGTTAAGACATCTGCTTCTGGCATAATAAAATTAATTGGAGGAAAATATGGCATTATATGATACAGATGACGAGCAGGAAAAGGTTGTACTTGTCGGCGTAGAGTTAAATCCTCTTGACGACTGCGAGAAGTCGTTAGAGGAGTTAGCAGAGCTTGCTAAGACTGCCGGAGCGGTCACAGTAGGAAAGATGATACAGCCGCGTGACAGCTTCCACCCTGCAACATATATTGGTAAGGGTAAGCTTGAAGAATTAAGGCTTATGATAGATGAGCTTGGTGCAACAGGAATAATATGTGATGATGAGCTGTCTCCAGCACAGTTAAGAAATCTTGAAGATGTTCTTAATCTTAAGATTATGGACAGAACAATGGTTATTCTTGATATATTTGCCGCAAGAGCTTCATCAAGTGAAGGTAAGATACAGGTTGAGATGGCACAGTTAAAATACAGGTCAACAAGACTTGCAGGACTTGGAACAACACTCTCAAGACTTGGTGGTGGAATAGGAACAAGAGGACCGGGTGAGAAGAAGATAGAGACAGACAGGCGAATAATAAGGGACAGGATTGCTCATTTGTCAGGTGAGTTAAAAGGAGATTAAGAGCCACAGAGATGTGCAAAGACAGAACAGACAGGACAGTTCTACACCAGTAGCGGCTATAGTAGGTTATACTAATGCGGGTAAGTCAACACTTCTTAACAGGCTGACAGATGCAGGTGTATTATCTGAGGACATGTTTGCAACACTTGATCCTACAACGAGGGCACTTTACACTTCCTAACAAGGAAAAAGTGCTTATGACAGATACTGTTGGATTTATCAGAAAGCTTCCACATAATCTTATAGAGGCATTTAAGAGTACACTTGAGGAAGCGAAATATGCAGATATGATAATTCACGTTGTGGACTGCTCTAATGATGATTACGAAAGACATATGGCAACAGTATATGAGACATTGAAGCAGTTAGATGTAGGTGATAAGCCGATAATTACACTTTTTAATAAATGTGATAAATACGGCGAACTTCCTATACTCAAGGACAGCAAAGCTGATTATGTTGAGAATATTTCAGCCAGGACGGGTGTGGGAATAGATGAATTTCTGGAAGATGTGCAGGATATTATATTAAAGAGCAGAATTAGAATAGAAAGAGTATTTCCTTACAGCGATGCAGGCAAAATCCAGCTTATAAGAGAATACGGACAGCTTGAAAGTGAGGAATACACACAGGAGGGCATAAGTGTCAAAGGATATGTGCCAGCCTGGGTAGGAGGCAAACTATGAATTTAATTGCACTTGTTGATAAAAAAATGGGGAATAGCTAATAAAGGAAGAGAACTTGTTGATATTCCAGAGGATAAGAAGCTGTTCCGTGAAGAAACTTATGGAAAAGTTGTTATTATGGGAAGAAAGACATTAGAAGCACTTCCTAACCAGTCAGCACTTGTTGGAAGAAAGAATATTGTTCTTACAAGAAATAAAGATTATGAAGCTAAAGATGTATGTTTATGCCATAGTGTTGAAGATGTGCTTGATAAGGTAAAAAATGTGGATAGTAAGGACGTATATGTCATCGGTGGTGGACAGATATACAAAGAATTCCTTCCATATTGTGATACAGCACATATTACAAAGGTTGATTACTCTTACGAAGCAGATACTTATATAAGTGATTTTGATAAGCTTAAAGACTGGAGAATTACAGGACAGAGTGATGAACATACATACTTTGATATATGTTATGAATTTGTAAGGTATGAAAGAAAGGGTAAGGCTGATGAAATGCCAGAATAAAAGAAAAATGTAAAGCGTGCTGTGGCTGGTATAATATTTCTTTCCGTAATAGCAATAATATTATCGGCATATGGCGTTACACAAATGTATGCTTCTCCAGAGAAAAAAAAGCTTTAAAAACGATGTTGAAATCTGGAGAACTTTTACAAAGCACAGTTGAAAAATATATAAACAACATAGATGTAAGTGCCAATAACTATACTGGAAAAATTAATATATCGGAGTTGATATATGATAATGCTGATTATATGCAGGGTAAGAATAGTGCAGAATATACCATTACAGCTAATATCGATAATAATGGAATAAATGTAGTTATACCTGAATTGACTAATGATACATTTTTAATATCTAAAGCTGATATATCAAGATATATTAATATAGATGCAGATCAGCTTAAGCCTGTTTTAAAAGCTGCATTAGCTGACTTTGTGAAGGGCTATGAAGTTATGGCAATGGATTGCGTGAATACAGTCAGCGAAACAGGAAAACACACTTATAATATTAATATAGATGAAACAGCTTTAGTTAATGGCTTTAATACATTTGTGGATGAATTATATAAAGATTCACAGGTTCTTCCATATATTTCGTTGTTAAATGTATATGGCATAAAAAAGGACAGTATTAAATCTGAATTTGCCACGGAAGTAAAGGACTGCAATGTAGTGCTTGATATAGAGGCTGACAGGGATAATAACCTTGTAAAGGTGAGTGCTGTAGTATATTACAATCAAAACGCTGTCTGTAATATGGTTATTGATTTTGATGGACTGGATAATATGACGCTATATATTATGGCTGAATATTCACAGGCTGAATATGTGAATTCGGTAATACAGATAGATATGCAAAGTGATAATGTAATAGGAGTGTCAGCCGATGCAGATATACATTTTATGAATCACAGTTTAAAGCTTAAGGCATCAGGAAATATTAATATCCAATAAGTCTTTGCAAAATAATTATTTTACATTTCTGTAACCAATCCTGAAAAAAGCGTACTCTATAAGTGAAAGCTTTCAAAAAAGAAATAATTAAGGACGATTTAATAAAGTGTGCAGCGAAGAAAAAATAATTGATTTAATAGCAAACAGAGATGAATCTGGAATGCGTGAATTAATGGAGCGGTATCAAAGACCATTAATGAAGCTTGCAATGAATATGCTTGACAGTGAGGAAGATGCGAGAGAATGTGTTAATGATACGTTTTATGAAGTATGGAAATCAGTTCCAGATAACAGACCGCAATATTTGTTTGCATATTCAGCTACTATATGCAGACATATAATCTGCAAGAGAATAGACCATGACAATGCATTAAAAAAGAAGCTCTAATGTTATAGAACTTACAGCCGAGATGGAACAGTGTATCGGCAAGCCTGATAAAGCACTTGAGGGTGATGAACATATGGTAGGAGAATTGATTAATACATTTCTTAAAACATTGGATACTGATAAGAGAAATATATTTATCAAAAGATACTGGTATTCACAACCTGTTAAAGTTATATCAAAAGAACTTGGAAAGAGCGAAAGTTCAGTTAAGGTTGCACTGCACAGATTAAGGAAAGATTTAAAGAAGTTTTTGGAAAGTGAGGGCGTTTTGGTATGAATGGTGAGAAATTATTTAAGTCAATGAACAATATTAATCAGGAGTGGATTGAGCAGGCAAAGCCAGCTAATAAGCCTGTCATAATGAGAACCAGATCAAAAATATATAGAAATATAGCAGCAGCGGCAGCCGCAGTGATTGCAATCTCGGGATTAACTTACACTGGTGTATACGCGTACCAGAAGTATCTTGTCCCAAAGAGTAATGTCAATTTTGAATCTCATATAAGCGGGGATAGTTCGGTTAATGTCTATAATACAGGTAATGTTACATCTACAGAAGAATCTAATGTTGACGTGGAATGGGGAAAATATGTTGCTAATGGTGGAAGATTTTATATTGAACTGACTATAAAGTCAAAAGACGGAAGTCCGATTATACCTAATGATGATACCTTAAGTCCAATAATTGGTACATTTGATTTTGCAGATACTGTAATAAAAATAAGTGATGAAACAGACCAGTTCAAATCAACAGGTACATTATACCATCTTAATTATAATGGTATGTCAGATGATGGTTCAGAAATATATGCAGAATTAATATATGTTAATGCTGATTCAAGAGATATTGTTAATCATAACATTTCGATTGATGTTAAGGATCTTAAGTGTACGTACAGAAATGGTGAAGATAATAAAACAAGAGAAACCAGAACCTTAGCAACAGGGGAGTGGTCTTTTGAAACAGTTCTTAAGAGTAGCAGCACAGGTGTGCTTAGTACAACTCCTAATATATCGGTTACATCATCTTGTAATGCAGACCAGACTATCAATATAGATACACTTAAATGTGATGGATTCGTACTTGATATATATGGAACAGGAAATGCAGACTTTAAGTGGTTTGGCATGAGTGGTAAATATGCACCTGTAGTACATCTTAAAGATGGCACAGTTGTTAGTATTGACAACAAAACTTCTGATTTAAGTGCCAAAGCAGGTATTATGCATATATCATTTGCATTAAAACAGGTTATCAGTGTTGATAATATTGCATCTATTGAGTGGCATGGTGTAACAATATATTCAGCAGAATAATAAACTATAATTAATAACTACAGCTCCTAAAATGTAAAATAACCTAAAATAAACCCTTCAAAAAGTAAGACACTGTTTCTGACTTTTGGAGGGTTTTAAATGTTTGTTAATTAAATAGCAATCTGTTATGAATATACAATGTATGTGCTGTAGCGGAATCTTCTTAAACGCTGTTCCATTTTAATAGCATTTAAGAGAATACGGTAAGCACCGACCTGGACTTTATAATAGCCGTCCTCATATATTATAAATGCAGGAAATCCGTCCATTAAAAGTGAATTTAACATTCTGTCGGCATTATCCTTGTTGCGGTATGCACCAACCTGTACACGGTAAAGTGCTTCATTTTCTGTGTCATAATCATTATTGTCACAAGGACATTGTGGCATAATATTTGAACTACTGACAGGGACAGAAAACACCTCGTTATCAGGTGGGATGGAATTAACCATAGCTGTGCTGTCAATTGGGGCAGAAGCAGTTCTGCCAGAGTTATTCATTTGGCTGTTGCTGCTATTATTGTTGTTACTATTGTTGTTGCTATTATTATTGTTGTCAGTGCGATTGCTTTTATTGGAAGTGGTATTTCCGGGCCTGCCTGATGGTATGCTTTCTAATATTCCGTCTGCGATTGCTTGAGCAATGCTGTCAAATTCTTCATCAAATAGATAATTGTCTTTATCGTTGTTAATAAATCCAACTTCAACAAGAACGGCTGGCATTTTGGTACGTTTAAGGACAACAAGGTTTTTGCGTTCGTCTACACCAAGATTTTTAAAGCCTGCATCTTCAAGCTGGTTATTAATATTTCTTGCCACCTCAGCCTTTAAACCAGTATCGCTGTATACAAGGGTTTCAACGCCCGAATACTGGTTAGGATTTTCTGAGGAATTGCGGTGTATTGATACGAAAAGGTCGGCACCGGAATTATTCGCATCGGTTGCTTTCTTAAATGGAGTTTCGTATTCGTCAGTAGTTCTTGTGTAATATACATCTATGCCATTTTTTTTAAGTATGTCACCGACAGCTAAAGTAAGGTCGAGAGTGTCATCTTTTTCCTGTCTGCCCTTATATACAGCACCGGGGTCGCTTCCACCGTGTCCAGCATCAAGGGCAATTCTATAATCAGCCATAAATCCTCCTAAAGGAAATATCAGTCTATTTTATTCATAAAATTTCATAAAGATACATATAATAATCAAAAATATAATGAATAATATAAGAGGAATTAGATTATGGTGTATGTACATACAATGGAAACTCCTGCCGATGCAATAGATAAAGGGAAAATGCGCATTAACGTATATGATAAACAGCAGGGCACACCATTGGCAGATGCAAGGATTTCACTTGCATATACAGGAAGTCCTGAAAGAATTATCAATGAGATAACTACTGACTCAGAAGGAGCAGTTAATCTTGATGATCTTCTCACACCACCGGTGGAGTATAGTATGGAACCAGGTGAGAACCAGCCATTTTCGGAATACACTATTGAAGTTAATGCAGATGGCTACGAGGAGATTAATATATCCGGTATTGATGTATTCTCAGGGGAAACAAGTATTCAGAATGTGTATCTGAATGAAGATAACAGGGAGATTCCAGAGAATAATATTGTAATTCCGGTTAATACGCTGTATGGCAGCTATCCTGCCAAGATACCAGAGACTGAGATTAAGCCGGTACGCCAGTCGGGGGAGATTGTGTTAAGCCGCGTTGTAATACCAGAAACAATAGTTGTGCACGATGGTGTTCCTACAGACTCCACAGCACTTGATTATTATGTTAGATACAAGGATTATATTAAAAATGTAGCGAGCAGTGAAATATATTCGACATGCCAAGACAGACGTTGGAAGCTAATATTTTAGCGATTATGTCCTTTACCTTAAACAGAGTGTATACAGAGTGGTACAGAAACCAGAATTACAACTTTACGATAACCTCATCAACTGCATTTGACCACAAATGGGTCAACGGACGTAATATATTTGAAAGTATTTCACAGGTTGTGGATGAAATATTTGATAATTATCTGTCAAGACCGAATGTAAAACAGCCGATATTAACACAGTATTGTGATGGAAAGAAATCGAGCTGTCCTGACTGGATGACACAATGGGGAAGTAAATATCTGGGTGATCAGGGATATTCCTCAATAGATATATTAAGATATTATTATGGAGATAATATGTACATTAATACGGCTGAACAGATACAGGGTATTCCGTCATCGTGGCCTCGGTGCAGATCTTGATATAGGCTCATCAGGGCAGAAGGTAAGGCAGCTGCAGGAACAGCTTAATCTTATAGGGGATTATTACACAGCAATACCGGCACTGACGGTTGACGGGATATATGGAGAGCGTACAGCGGAGGCAGTAAGGCAGTTTCAGAGAATTAATAATATGCCGCAGACTGGTGTTGTGGATTTCCCAACATGGTACAGAATATCGGACAGATATGTAAGGCTGTCAGGAATTGCAGAGCTTAATTGAAAATTTCTGCAATTATTTTCATAATTATATAAAATATTAGTTGACAGCTATAATTATTAGTGATACACTCTAATAGTTGTTAAACAAAGCAGAGTATCCACTCTCACCTTAGCGCAATCGGGCGACTTGGGTTTATATTTTTAAGAATGTGCATGATAAACAGCAATTAAGATGCATTATGATTAAAAAGTGGATAGTCTGACTATCCACTTTTTTTTGATTTTGGAGGTGCACTACTATTAGCGAATTAATGATTAACGAGCAGATCCGTGATAAGGAAGTTCGTGTTATTGGAGAAGAAGGACAGCAGCTTGGAGTTATGTCTCCTAAGGATGCTATGAAACTGGCAAGAGAGGCAGAGGTTGATTTAGTAAAGATTGCCCCATCTGCAAAGCCACCTGTATGTAAGCTTGTGGATTATGGCAAGTATAAGTATGAACTTGTCAGAAAAGAGAAGGAAGCTAAGAAGAAGCAGAGAACAATAGAAGTCAAAGAAGTTCGTTTGTCACCTAACATAGATGTTAATGATTTGAATACTAAGTGTAATTCGGCAAGAAAGTTCATCGAGAAAGGCGATAAAGTAAAGGTATCTTTAAGATTTAGAGGCCGTGAGATGGCACATATCGATTCCAGCAAGCATATATTAGAAGATTTTGCTGAGAAGTTAAGTGATATTGCAGTAGTAGACAAAGCTCCAAAGTTAGAAGGCAGGAGATGACTATGTTTTTAACTGAAAAACGTTAAAATATTATTTATTCCATATGAGAATTAAATTAGGAGGATTATTATGCCAAAGGTAAAGACAAAAAGAGCAGCTGCAAAGCGTTTTAAAGTAACTGGAACAGGTAAATTAAAGAGAATGAAAGCTTACAAGAGCCATATTCTTACAAAGAAGACTACTAAGAGAAAGAGAAATCTTAGACATGCAGCTATGACAGATGCAACTAATGTAAAGACAATGAAGAAGATTATGCCATATTTATAAGATATGGATGTCTGTGATTGATTATTAGGAGGAAATTAAGAAATGGCAAGAATTAAAGGCGGTATGAACGCAAAGAAGAAGCATAACAGAGTATTAAAGCTCGCTAAGGGTTATAGAGGAGCTAGATCTAAGCAGTACAGAGTTGCTAAGCAGTCTGTAATGAGAGCTCTTACAGAGAGTTACAAGGGTAGAAAGCAGAAGAAGAGACAGTTCAGACAGTTATGGATTGCAAGAATCAATGCTGCAGCAAGAATGAACGGTCTTTCATACAGCAAGTTTATGTATGGTTTAAAGTTAGCTAACATCGACCTTAACAGAAAGGTATTAGCTGAGATGGCTGTAAACGATGCAGAAGGATTTGCTAAGTTAGCAGAAGTAGCTAAGGCTAAGCTTGCTTAATTAAGATTTATATTGGTATTAATACCAGTTATATAAAAGGCAGAAAGCGAATTGATGTGTTCCAGTAATTCGGGAGCATATCAGATTGGGCTTTTTGCCTTTTTTTGTGATAATATTGTGAAACATTTGCATAATACTGGTTTTAAATGTGATATTGTGGTATAGTTTATAAGTCGGTGTTACGGCAATATTTAATGTGGAGACAGGTTATGAGAAAAGTATTAAAGAATAAAGTTGTAAAATATGCTGTTACAGCAGCTATGGTTATGTCAGTTATGATGACAACAGCCTGTAACAGTAAGATAAAGGTAGATTATGGATACAATCCAACTGATTATGTAGAGCTTGGAGATTATAAGGGAATTCAGGCTGAGGTTGATGTAACAGCCATAACTAATCAGGTTATAGATGATAAGATTGCAGAACAGCTTGAAAGTGAGACAACATATACAGATGTTAACAGGGAAGCACAGAAAGGCGATAAGGTTACATTTGGTTATACTGGTACATCAGGCGGACTTTCAATAGATGATTTTACTGGTTCTGATTATAGTATGACACTTGGTAAGGATGCTTTCCCTGTTGCAGGAACTGGCTTAGATGAAGAATTATATGGAATGGTTGCAGGACAGACTAAGGTAATAACAATCACACTTCCAGAGAATTCAAAGTATTCTGATTATGCTGGCAAGAGAGTTGTATTCGAGCTTACAATGAGTTATGTACAGCAGGCTAATGTTCCTATGCTTACAGATGCTTTTGTTAAGAGTGCGTTCAACTGCGAAACAGTTGATTCATATAAGGCACATGTTAAGAATGATGTCAGTGGAACAATAGAAACTAAGATAACAGAAGCTAAGAATGAAGCAATACTTACCCAGCTCCTTGACAAATGCAAGGTTACAGGTTATCCAGAGGAATTCCTTGCACAGCAGTCATCAAAGCTTGAGGAATCAATAAGCTTTTACAGCACACTTCAGGGAAAGACTAATGATGAATATTGCCAGAACCTTTATGGCATGACATTTGATGAATTCGTTAAGGCATCAGCAGGACAGCAGCTTGTATATCAGGCAATTGCAGAAAAGGAAGGACTTGCAATTACAGATTATGAATACAAGGATGACCTTGAGCAGTTCGCTAAGGACAGCGGTTATTCAAAGGTAGATACATTTACAGATAAATATGACAAAGAAACTATTGTTAAGTCTATGCTTGTTAAGAAGGCACAGAATTTAGTAATGGATAGTGCAGTCATAACAGAGAAGTAGGATATATAAGAATACATTTGTTGAACATACACTATAAATCAGAAATCATAGCTGGATAAATATATTTAATGATATACTAATTCAGACAATGGTTTCTGATTTTTTGCTTTTAAAATTATCGAACATTTGTTATACTAAATTATGATATTGTGTATGCACAGTATGTGAAGGTTAAGTTTAGATGTACTGTTGATTTTAGTTAAGTGCATATGTAAGTTAAAGTGGAGATAGTGTGAGTATAATCACACATTGGATTGGAGCGTATATGAATTTAGATGGTTTAAATGACTGCCAGAAAAGAGCGGTTAAAAGGACAGAGGGACCGCTTCTTATTATAGCGGGAGCAGGTTCTGGAAAGACAAGAGTTCTTACTAACAGGATAGCCTATCTTATAGATGATTGTGGTGTAGCACCATATAATATACTTGCTATTACATTTACTAATAAAGCGGCAAGGGAGATGAGAGAGAGAGTTGATGCGACAGTAGGACAGCAGGCTGGCGAAGTGTGGGTAAGCACCTTCCACTCTACCTGTGTGCGGATTCTCAGGCGTTATATAGATAGAATTGGTTATTCCAATACATTTACAATATATGATACAGATGACGTCAAGAGTGTTATAAAGGATATATGTAAGAAGTTCAATATAGATACGAAGATGCTCAAGGAAAAAACAATTATGAATGCGATATCGCACGCCAAAGATGAGCTTATGAGTCCGGATCAGATGGAGCTTGAGGCAGGTGGTGACTACAACGGCAAGAGAATTGCCAATGTATACAGGGAGTATCAGAAGACATTAAAGCTTAATAATGCACTTGATTTTGATGATTTAATATACAAGACAGTAGAATTATTGGAAAATGATGCTGAAGTACTTAATTATTATCAGGAACGATTTAAGTATATTATGGTTGATGAGTATCAGGATACTAATACATCGCAGTTTAAGCTTATATCAATGCTTGCCGCCAAATATGGCAATCTCTGCGTGGTTGGGGATGATGATCAGTCAATATACAAGTTCAGGGGTGCCAATATTACCAATATATTGAATTTTGAGAATACATTTGCAGGAACTAAAGTAATAAAGCTTGAGCAGAATTATCGTTCAACACAGACAATTCTTAATGCAGCCAATGCGGTCATAAGCAATAATATAGGAAGAAAAGCAAAGAGTCTGTGGACAGAGAATGGCGAGGGTGAAAAGGTTAATTATACACTTTATGAAAATGGATATGATGAGGCACAGGGTGTTGTTGACAGCATAAGTTCTATGGTAAGGGACGGCTGGAATTACAACGATATTGCCATATTATACAGGACTAATGCACAGTCTAGAGCGTTGGAAGAAAAACTTATGTTAAAGAATATACCATACCGTATATATGGCGGAATAAGCTTTTATCAGCGTAAGGAAATAAAAGATATACTTGCATATTTAAAGACTATAGACAATGGTATGGACGGACAGGCAGTAAAGCGTATTATCAATGTTCCAAAGCGTGGAATTGGTGCGACAACAATTGAACGAGTTCAGGAATATGCAGACCAGAATGACATAACATTCTGGCAGGCTCTGTGCGATGCTGAGCATATCGATACGATAAAACGAGGTGTTGGAAAGTTAGAGCCATTTGTTACACTTATAGGTTCACTTAAGGCAAAGCAGGAATTTATGAGCATAAAAGAACTTGCCGAAACTGTTGTAAGTGATACAAGATATATAG
>VOFH01000316.1_pt1 | contig 49401 bp, 65 predicted proteins | sample 5384091 | NCBI WGS metagenome assembly VOFH01 (sample SAMN12384727, study PRJNA508395) | human gut metagenome | isolation source: healthy gut G | host: Homo sapiens
AATATCTATGAAATCTGCGATTACAATGTGCCATATGAGATTTCACTAAAGGAAGCAATCAACAAAGGAATGCTTGTGCCGTTTCATTATTATGGAATCTTTGACAAATAACTCGCTTCTTGGTGGAGGCGGAGTAGATGGTGCAATTCACAGAGCCGCAGGACCGGAACTTCTGGTGGAGTGCAGGACACTTCAGATAACAAAAGCCTATAATTTACCATGTGATGATGTTATACATACTGTCGGACCGATATGGAATGGTGGAAGAAATAGAGAAGAGGAACTTCTTGCTAACTGCTATTTTAATTCTATGAAGTTGGCAATGGATAATGGAATAAGGTCTATTGCATTTACTTCCATATCAACGGGAGCATATGGTTTTCCGGTTGAGTTGGCAGCAAAGATTGCAGTACATACAGTAAACAGGTTCTTGCAGGATAATCCGGACAGCTTCGATTTGGTGGAATGGGTGCTGTTTGATACTCATACTGAATCGGTGTATGAAGCTGCGGAAAAATCATACATGGAAGATGAAAGTGATGATTTTGATTTTTGATTAAAGTTTTGATTGAGTATTTTAAAACAAAGATTCGAATTGCGAGGGCATACTTTGGGACTCGTAAAGTCATATACTAAAGATTCATCAAAGATGATATCATTTGATGTCTATATGGATGGAGACTATGATGATGACAGATACGACAGCGATGATGATTATGCTGCCGGTGTAGATGATGCTATTGATGACGATGATGAGGACTGGTAAAATAGTTGGAGGTGTACTGATATGCCATACGATGGATACGGTGGAGATGAAGGATTTCCGCATGATGGAAAACAGGGAAGATGCGGCTGTGGCGAGGGCTATAGCTGGGATGATAATGATGGCAAAGTCAAAAGAAGGTGGTCAGAGTGGGACTATTTAAGAAAAAGACAGTTACAAAGGCATATGATAAAGAAAATAAGAAACCGGTAATCAAAGCGAGCATATGTAATGGTGAGCAGGTTGCAGGCTTTAAGAACATTCATACAGGTAAGATAGAAGAAGTTATGCTGATTAAGAACCGGGCAGACCTTGATGCATTCAAGAAAATGTATGGAATAGATGGAGAGATAGAGAAGGAATATTAAACGAGGAGAAGATAATGCGTGATCCACTGTTTCTTGCACAGAAATCAGTGGATGCTACAGAAGATGATAAACAGGTGGTTACGGATTTACTTGACACATTGAAAGCAAATCTTGACCATTGTGTTGGAATGGCAGCTAACATGATTGGCGTGAAAAAGAATATCATAGTGGTTGCGGCCGGACCATTCCAGTTTGCCATGATTAATCCGGTGATTACCGGAAAATCAGGAGCTTTTCAGACGGAGGAAGGCTGCCTTTCGCTGGATGGAGTAAGACCATGCACAAGATATAAAGAAATTGAAGTGGATTATCTCGACCAGAATTTCAAAAAGAAACATGGCAAATACACAGGCTGGACAGCACAGATAATTCAGCATGAGGTGGACCATTGTAATGGGGTGGTCATATGAAGCTAAAGAACATATTAATAGTAGTGGACAATATCGAAGAGTCAGTCCACTTCTATAACGAACTGTTTGGCCTTAATGTGATTTCGAGATAGGAAGGTAATGTAATAATGTCGGAGGGCCTGGTATTACAGGATGCCGGAATATGGAAGGAAAGCATGCAGATACAGGCTATTCCATATAACAATATGACGGAACAAATACTTCCCTCTCAGATTCCTGTTTTCTTTTGCAATATATTTGAAACTTATCAGGCTTGCCATGGATGCAATCAGAGTGCCGAGACCTCCAATATTGGTTCCGACAATTAAAGCCCGGTAATTATCTGTAAAGCCGGATAAAAGAAGCGCAGCGGGAACATTGCTCATAATCTGACTGGCAAGAACAGCAGTAAGTGTTTCCCTTCCTGCCATGATTCTTTCCAGAAAACTGCTGAATTGCGGAATCCTTCCAAGGTTGCCGATAAAAATAAATAATGCGATAAAGGTGGCAAGCAGGGAGTAATCCACCCTGCTTATATTTTCCCTGTTTCTTAGCAGCGTATATATAAGAACCAATACAAGAGGAATCTGGTATGGAATGATACGTGCAACAGTGAGCAGGCAGATTGTAAATAAGATCAGGTAAGCGGCCAGGTATTCCATGTTAAGTTCTTTTCTGTCAGAGAATCCCAAAAGAGTTTTATCTTTTTCGGAACCGCATACGTGAGGTGCTTTGGCAGCGGCTACCTGTATCCATATCAGAAGAAGGATAAGTGCTGTGGCGGAATAGGGAAGCATCAGGGTTATTAATTCTGCCGCGGACATCCCTGCTCTGGCATATAGATAAAGGTTCTGCGGATTTCCGATTGGTGTGAGCATGCTTCCGAGATTAGCAGCGATTGTCTGCATGGCTACTATTTTAAGAAGCCAGTAATTGCCCAGTTCCTTTGGCAGTTTATGCACAATGATCAGTGCAAGAGGAACAAAAGTAATCAATGCCACATCATTGGTGATCACCATTGACAGGAAGAAACATAAGAGTACCAACAGCCTGATCACACCCACAGTTCCCGATGTTCCCATCAGCAATTTTTTGGCAAGTATATCAAAAACACCAACAGCCTTCAAACCAGCTACAATTGCCATCAAACAGAAGAGGAGCCCGAGAGTCCTGAAATCGATATAAGTAAAATAAGCCTTATCCGGTCTGACCCAGAACATAGAAAGAAGCGCCAGAATCACTGCAATTGACAAAACGGTTTCTTTCCTGAAAAAACATATAATTTTTGTAACATAATATTTCCTTTCCGGTCTGATACGACCGCGTATAATTATATCACAGAAACATCCAGAAAAAGAAGAGTCAATATTTTGGTCGCCTCGTTTTTCTTTTATGCAGCTGGAAGGAATTTCGATTCCTTCATAGCTATATTGGGGATGTTTGGTTCTGTCAATAATCATTTTCGGATAAGAATCTCGAATCTGAAGCAGAGCATGGGAGTACTTGTTGCTCTTTTATCAAATTTTGTGTATATTATAGTAATTGTAGTGGGATACGTAGCGTGCAGGTGTTTGAGGCACTTTAGCAATCTGCGATGATGAACCCGGGGCTGTACTCTGTACGGTGCAGGAAACTGCGGTTGTAAGACAGTGTAGATTATAGATAGCAGAATAAATTATAGATAGAAAGGAGTTTCAGGATTAAATATGGCAGAAATAAAGAACTCGGAATCAGATATGAGCACTCAGCAGAAAGCGGAGCTGGACAAAGAGAAAAGAAAAGAAGAGAAGAAAGAGGCAAAAAGAGCAAAAAGGCAGCACTACAGGGAACTGAATGAGCCACCAAAACTCACCGTGCTTGAGGAAGTGGGAAATGCAGTCACCCATGGAATAGGAGCAGGACTTGCCATAGCCGGCTTTGTCCTTCTTCTCCTGAAGTCAGACACAGGGCTCAAAGTGATGGCATCGTGTTTTTATGGAATATCACTGATATTGATGTTTCTTATGAGCTGTCTGTATCACTCATACAAATCCGGGCTAGCAGTCAAGCGTATCTGGAGAAGATTTGACTATTCCTCGATATATCTGCTGATAGGCGGAACATTTGCTCCGATGTACCTTGTGTACTGGGAAAATGTGCTTGGAATAGTGTTGTTCTGTGTGCAGTGGGCGCTCATCATAGCGGGGATCACCATCATATGTGTGTTCGGACCAGGCAGGTTCCGACCGATACACTATACGCTGTACTTCGTCATCGGATGGAGCGCCATCATGTTCATTCCAGACTGGTTCAGAAATGACAAGCCGCTTTTGGGATGGATTGTGGGCGGTGGTATTGTCTATACGCTCGGCATGATTCCATTTGTGAAGGACACCAAGGGGATGCACTTTATCTGGCATATCTTTGTGATGCTGGGGGCTGCGCTGCATTGGTTTGGAATGTACCTTTATGTGTATTAATAAAAGATAGATAAAAATGGGCCTATTTTCACAGTCCATTTTTCTGTTGCCAGTAGTTGATTACAGACATAAACAATGGTATCCTTTAGTCAGTTATAAACATGATGAGTAAATATTATAAATGCGAGGAGAAAATGCTATGGATAGAGTAGAGAAAATGCTTGGAAGAATGAAAGCAGGTAAATTATACAGATGTGTGGATTGGGATCCGGAGGGTAAGGCGAAGGATCTGGTAGATAAGTTCAACAGTGCTTCGAGGTCTGAGACTATGACAAGAACCGGAGAATATCTTGGAAAATTATTTGCACACATGGGAAAGAAGTGTTATATAGAGCCACCTTTTTATTGTGACTATGGAACCAATATACACGTGGGAGATTATTTCTATGCAAATACAGGGCTGATAGTTCTGGATCAGTGTGATGTCATCATTGGAGATCATGCATTTCTGGGACCAAGGGTCAATATATACTGTGCATGTCATCCGATAGATGCGATGATCAGAAATACCGGTGTGGAGCTTGGCAAGCCGGTTACAATAGGCGATAATGTATGGATCGGTGGCAATACGGTCATCAATCCGGGTGTGACCATAGGTTCAAATGTTGTCATAGGCTCAGGGTCGGTTGTCACAAAGGATATTCCGGATAGTGTGATAGCGGCAGGAAATCCATGTAAAGTCATAAGAATGATAACAAATAAAGATAAGGAATATTGGCTTAAGCAGCTAGAGGAATTTGAGGCAGACACAGGTGAGCAGGTAAAGCTGGAGCAGGACTGATTCAACATTGCTGCTGTGAGTTGAGATTCCAAAGCGTTTTTCTATACCACACATCCTAATGAAGATCCAATAAAAGTTATAAAAAAGATGAAACAGACTGATAACTTTAAGTTCGACGAGGCAAATGTTATGAATGAATTAGTATATAGAAATCTATCCGAAGATGAAAAACGACAAATATGTGCATGGAAATATGGCGGAGAATACGATTTGTATAATCTTCCTTCTTATGAAGAAATGCAAGTTCGACAGATAGGATTCATGAATCCCCAAAGGAAAAAAATTATTATGGTTTTTGGGATGAAAGCATATTGGTAGGATTTGTCAATATATTGGAGGAAAAAGAAGAGATATTTATCGGAATAGGCGTAAATCCTGATTTGTGTAATAAACATTATGGTCAACGAATGCTCTTGATTACTTATGAGATTTCAAAAAAGTTATATCCTGACAAGCCGTTGTATCTGGAAGTTTGTACATGGAATATCAGAGCGGTAAAGTGCTATCAAAAAGCAGGATTTAGGATTGATGGACAAGCTTATGAGTTGACAACAGGAATTGGTACCGGAACATTCTATCGAATGATAAGAGAATAGGAAACAGCACATGAAATATGATAAGATAGTGGAAGCAATTTTCATAGAACGTCCCAATCGTTTTATTGCGCGGGTAAAGATTGACGGAGCGGAAGAGGTAGAATTGGTTCATGTAAAGAATACGGGCCGTTGTCGTGTCCAGCGGGCTGAGTGGATTCACGAGCAGGTGAAGCTTCAGCGTGAGGCAGAGGATGATCCCGGATATCATGCGCATATCCTATGGGGAGAAGATCATGGAGGAGCAGAAGCTGCTTAATGAAAAGAGCGCAGACGCTCCATAGATGCTGATATAAACAGCAACAGGGAGCTGAAGCGATACCATGAGGACTGCATGGAGGATATCACAGACCAGGCATATATATTCACTGCATGGCATATCGGTAGACAAGCTGGAGGGCATAAAGAGTACAGGAATGCCCTGTTCCGCGGAGAAGCATTCATAGTGTTTTGCATATCTGTAATAATGGCTGCGATTGTGGCATATGCCTATGGGCCGACTTCACAGCTGTGCCTGTATGTACTCATGTGTGTAGGTGCGGAGGGAGCGTTATTGTCCCAAAAGCGAAAGAATATACTGTTTTTCATCCCGCTTATCCTGATAGCGGCGGAGATGGCAGGCTACAAGCTGTATCCGCAGTATCTGGAGTATGTTACGATGGCGGGAGAGGCATTGGCACTGCTTCTTATGCTGATAGGCACTGTGGGGTATTTTGTGCACAATCCATACCGCAAGGACAGAAAAAATATAAAGGCTGCAAAGTCAGATCTCAAGGAACTACATAAGGTAGCCCAAAAGAGCGTAAAGAAAAATAAAAAAGAGCCGCATAAAGAACGAAGCAAAAGAAGCAAAGCATGTGGCAAAGCAGGCCAAAAGAGAGACAAAGGCTGCCATAAAGGAGCAGAAGAGGCAGAACAAGCTCGCAAAGAAGCAGGCCAAGTACGAGCTTAAGGAGAAAAAGCGACAGCAGAAGAGTGAGCGAGTTGAGCTTAAGCATGAGCTGAAGAAGACTCAGCTCATGGATAAGGTGAGAAGATTTACACCGAAGGAGCAGGAGAGTGAAAGCATCTCTTCGGCAGAGAGCATAGATAACAACATTACAGAAAACAATATCATAGAGAATAACATCATTGATATAGAGCGCAAGGTCAATTAATCATGGATGAGCATTAGGCAGACAGCTGATACTTCTCCATCCAGTAATTAATCTGGATAAAATATGCGATAAGCTGCGGACCTGCCATGAGCTGGCCAAACCACGGACTGCCGTATTCTGCCGGTGCCTTTAAAAATTCGCGCGTTTTGTCAGCGTCAATGAGAGTGCGCACAGGGGCGTTAGGGGAGTCTAATATCTCATCCATTCCCTTTATAAGGAGAGCTTCATATCCGGGATGATAAGTCTTTGGATATGGGCTCTTTTTTTTTCTGTGCAAAAGCTCAGGCGGCAGGACATCTGAAAAAGCATCGCGAAGCAGAGTTTTTTCCACACCGTTTTGATATTTCATATGCCAAGGCACATTAAAGACATACTCAATGATACGATGCTCGGCAAAAGGTACACGTGCCTCAAGCTCAGAGTACATGCTGGTGCGATCCATGCGGTCAAGAAGCGTCTGCATGAACCATTTGATATTGAGATAACCTATTATGCGGCGGCTTTCGTCCTCACCGGCCTCGCCGTAAAAGGAGAGGTGCTTTTGACCTCGACTCCTCATATCGAAAAGCCTGATAACCGGATAAATCAAGCTCCAAACCCACATCATCGCGCAAAAGAGCAAGGCGTGGAGCGACATCCGATGACCATGGGAAGCCATATCTTTCCAGCAGCTCTTTGCGGTAAAACCACGGATATCCGCCAAAGATTTCATCAGCACACTCACCGGTAAGAGCTACCTTGTTTTTCGGCTGACGAGGCTGCAGAAATATAAAAGTGACGAGTCCACATCGGTCATGCCGGGCATATCCTTTGCATCGACTGCGGCAAAGAGAGCCTTGAAGAGAGAGTTCTCATCACACTCGAGATAGGAGTGGGCTGTCTCATACTCCTCAAGCATACGATTGACATAGGGCAGATCCCTCTCCGGCTGGAAGGCGTTTGCCTTAAAATACCTGTCATTGTCCTTAAAGTCGAAGGAAAAAGTGTTGAGCGTTTTACCGCGTGTGTTCATATAGTTTGCGGCGATGGCGGTCACGATGCTCGAATCGATGCCGCCTGACAGAAAAGTACATACCGGCACATCGGAAACCATCTGCCTTTTTATAGCATCCTCCACCAGAAAACGTGTGTGAGCAACGGTATCCCGATAGCTCTCGGTGTGTTCCCGGCTTGTAAGCTCCCAGTAGGTTTCATCATGCAGCCCATCCCGGGAGTAAATCATGAAGTGTCCCGGCAAAACCTCAAACAAATCCTTAAACAGGGAAAGCCCGCTCGTGTGTGCAGGCCCGATAGCAAGAAGCTCCTGCACGCCCTGCTTATCAAGCTCAGGCTTTACTGCTGGGTGCGCAAAGCAGGCCTTTGGCTCGGAGCCAAACACCAGAGAATCCCCTCGGATGGCATAAAAAAGCGGTTTGACACCAACGCGGTCGCGGTACAAAAGTAACCGGCTTTTAGCCGCATCCCATATGGCAAATGCAAAAATACCGTTTAAGCGATTGACAAAATCAGCGCCCCAATGGATGTAGGCGTACAGAATAACCTCGGTGTCTGAGGTTGTGGAGCAGACAAAGCCGTTTTCGGAAAGCTCGGGAATCAGCTCATCAGTGTTGTAAATTTCTCCGTTATAGCAGATTGTGTAATCATAGCCATTGTGGGTGCGCGTCATGGGCTGGTCGCCGCACAGGATATCACGGATAGCCAGACGGCTGTGCGACAGACCAATATGCTTTTTAAGGTAGCGTCCTCTGGCATCGTTGCCGCGGTGGGCGAGCACAGCACGCATCTTCTCAAGACGAAAGTTCCAGTAATCGGTGTTCTCTTCAAAGTCTTCTTTAAAGTTACAGAATCCGGCAATACCACACATAAAAATTCATATCTCCGTAAAAACAGATTTAATTTATATTATGCATACGCCTTGAAGCTGTTAATCCGGTCAGAAAATAAAATGATATGGTGGACAAAAGTCATTGTATTAATCAATTACCAAGCTGATTAATAAATTTTTATTGACAAGAAAGGCAGAATAGCGTTACTCTTATTACATGAAGTTAGATAACACTAACATGTATAAATGATAGATAACTACAGTAAGTACAATCTGACTGGTAATTGTTTTTAAAGCTATAACCTTATATAAGGTAAATGTAATTTGAAATGTTGAAAGAGAGGATATCATATGTCAGAAGAAGAGAGAAAGTTCTTAGAGATAGTGGATTTGAAAAAGGGCTTCGGAAGCGGCGAGACGCGCCAGGAGGTGCTGCGAGGCATGAATTTTTCAGTAGCAAAGGGTGAGTTCTGTGTGCTGCTCGGACCGTCAGGCTCCGGAAAGTCTACACTGCTCAATATCATCGGAGGCATCGACAGCGCCGATTCCGGATATATCAGCATAAATGGCGACAAGCTGAAGGATATGAGCGAGAAAAAGCTCACGCAGTACCGCAGAAAGCACCTGGGATATGTGTTTCAGATGTACAACCTGATTGCAAACCTGAATGTAAAGGAAAATATAGAGGTGGGCGCTTATCTGTCTGACAACGCGCTGGATATCGATGAGCTGCTTCACACGCTGGGGCTTTACGAGCACCGCTATAAGCTTCCAAATCAGCTATCCGGTGGACAGCAGCAGCGTGTGTCAATAGGGCGCGCAATCGTGAAAAATCCGGATATACTGCTCTGCGACGAGCCAACAGGAGCGCTTGATTACAACACCTCAAAGGAGATTTTGAAGCTCATAGAGGATGTCAACAAAAAGTACGGAAACACCATAATCATGGTCACACACAATGAAGTATCAAAAACATGGCAGACCACGTGATAAAGCTACGAGACGGAGCCGTGCGTCACAACGATATCAATACAAATAAGGTTTCGGTACCGAAGAGCTTGAGTGGTAAGGAGAATTTGACATATGAGCAGGAAAAAGATAAAAAATCCTCTGATAAAGCGTATACCAAAGGAAATTATCGGTGACTGGAAGAAATATCTCGTTGTATTTCTTTTCCTTGTGCTGACAATCGGCTTTGTAACCGGAATGTATGTGGCAAACGACAGTATGCTTACCTCTGCGGATGAGGGGTAAGTAAATACAAGCAGGAGGATGGACATTTTGAGCTTAAGGATAAGGCCGACAGCGAGCTTGTTACGGCTATCGAGTCAGGCGAGGTAAAAACAGCACCAGATGAAAAAGCCAGCGATAGCAGCAAAACTCCTGTCACGCTCTACGAGAATTTCTATCGCAATGAGACTGAGGACTACGACGCAGACGGCAAAAAGGACGGTACCATCCGTGTATACACAAAGACCAGTGATATCAACCTCGCATGTCTCATCGAGGAAGCTCTTTTCCACAAAATGAGAACGAAATCGCTGTGGACAGAATGCATGCAGACAACGTGGGGATGAAGGTTGGTGATACAATAAAGGTCAGCGGAAAAGTATTCAAGGTATCGGGCCTTATCGCATATGTCAATTACTCCACACTGCATGAAAAGAAGACCGATATGATGTTTGATGCGATAAAGTTTGACGTGGCAATGGTGACAAAGGAGGGCTTTGAGCGCCTGGACAAGAGCATTCACTATACATATGCATGGAAATACGAGGATGAGCCGGCTGACGATATAGAGCAGAAGGAAAAATCAGATGACTTTCTGGAGGCGATGGTGTCACAGGTTATGGCAGTAGGCAATGAGGTGGAGGACTACACACCACGCTACTCAAATCCGGCAATAAATTTTGCCACGGACGATATGGGAACCAGACAAGCCATGGGAGGAGTGCTTTTAGACATTCTTATCGTGATAATCGCATTCATTTTTGCAGTGACCATAAGCAATACGATAGCAAATGAATCATCAGCGATAGGCACGCTTCGCGCGTCGGGCTACACAAAGGGCGAGCTTATTAGGCATTACCTTTCAATGCCTGTCATTGTGACATTTCTGGCAGCAGTAGTAGGAAATATACTGGGCTATACGGTATTTAAGGATGTGGTTGTGGGCATGTATTACAACAGCTACAGCCTGCCGACATACCATACAATCTGGAATCCGGGTGCATTCATAAAAACAACGCTTGCTCCGGTGATTATCATGCTGGTTGTAAATCTTATCGTAATAATTCGCATGATGCAGCACACACCGCTTCAGTTTCTGCGTCATGACCTTAAGAAAACAAAGCGAAAAAAAGCAATGCGGCTTCCGCACTGGAGCTTCATGAGCCGTTTCAGACTGAGAATCATGTTCCAGAATGTGGCAAACTATCTGATACTTTTTGTGCGAATATTTTTCATCATGGTAATGCTCGCGATGGCAGTCGGCATGCCGGATACACTTGATTATTACAAGAAAAATACCGACAGTATGATGTTTGCAAAATACCAGTACGTGCTCAAATCATACGTAGATGCAGACGGAAACGTGCTTGAAACCGACAACAGTGATGCAGAGAAATTTGACATGACATCGCTTCTAAGGAGGACAGATGAGTTTGACGAGGAGGTGTCTGTCTACGGAGTGGAAACAGACAGTGCATACGTAAAGCTTAAGGACATGGATTCGCTTAAGGATAACGAGGTGTACATATCGGATTCATTTGCAGACAAATATAGTATAAAACCGGGTGATCCAATAAAGCTTGATGCACAGTACGAGAAAAAACGTACAAATTCAAGGTGAAGGGAACTTACGATAAATCCCAGAGCATCGCGGTATTTATGCCGATAGAGCATTTTGCGGATACCGTTGATTTTGCAGATGGCAGATTCAGCGGATTTTTGTCAGACACAAAAATAAAGGATATCGATGAGAGTAATATCGCGACAACAATCACGATACGCGACATCACCAAAATGGCAGACCAGCTTGACCACTCCATGGCTCACCATACATGCAGTACTTCCAGGTGCTTTGTATACTGCTCTCAGCCGTCATGATATATCTGCTAACGAAGCTCATCATCGAGAAAAATGAGACAGCCATATCTATGACCAAGATTTTAGGCTACGACAACAGAGAAATTGCAAGTCTTTATCTGGTCTCAACATCAATTGTGGTGGTCATCTCGGATATCATCAGTGTAGTACTTGGTGCAAAGGTGATGGACATTGTATGGCGCATAATGCTTCAGACCTTCAGCGGCTGGTTTTCATTCCATATGACACCTGTCGGCTATGTAAAGATGTTTGCGTTTGTGCTCATCGGTTACCTGATAGTGACAGTATTTGATTTCAGTAGAATAAAGAGAATCCCGATGGACATGGCACTAAAGAATGTGGAATAGGTGAAAAGTAGACAAAAATAATTGGAGGTTTTTGTCAGGTTTCAACGTAAATCAGTCGTAAAAAGCAGTAAAATGCTTTTGTGGCTGATTTTGGTATTTTTGGGGGATTATTGATTATATCAGCAAAAACACGTATTATATACATATACAAAAAAATTTTACGGTTCACGCCTGAGAGTGGCCGGTAACACAAAAAAATCTTAACATATGATAAACAGAAGAATGAGGTATAAAAAATGACAGACAATTTTGAATTTAGAAGTATACACCCAGACGAGGTAGAACAGGCAATAGCAATTGAGCAGATATGCTTCCCACCGAATGAGGCATGTTCTCCAAAGGCAATGACAGAGAGAATTGCAAAGGTACCACAGCTATTTCTCGTGGCAATTGACAAATCAACCGGTAAGCTGGCAGGCTTTTTAAATGGTGTGGCAACAGACGAGGAAAAGTTCAGGGATGAGTTCTTCACAGACATCGATTTATGTGATGAAAACGGTAAAAATGTGATGCTTCTTGGCCTTGACGTGCTGCCGGAGTACCGTGGACAGGCCTTGCCAGAGAGCTAGTGTACCGCTACAGTCAGCGTGAAAAGGCAAACGGACGAAAAAAGCTGTTTCTGACATGCTTAGAGCAGAAGGTGGAGATGTATAAGAAGTTTGGATTGCAGGATCTGGGAATTGCTGACTCTACCTGGGGTGGAGAAGAGTGGCATGAGATGGTACTAGAGGGATGAATGTGATAACATGGAAAATAAAGTATCTGATAACGTTATAGAAAAAAAATTATAGGGAGTGTCTTAAATTCAATGAAATCAACGAAAGCAAAGTCGATAATTTTGACCTGGCAACAGCAAAGGCTGCCCTTGAAAATCTGTATGAGCTATACAAAAATGGCATATTAACAGGTCGTTTCACACAGGATAAGGACTATGTAGTAAGGTGTGCTGACCTGGTAACATTGGCTGAGGAGAACAAGGACAGCTTGTTTTATGATGCATGGCGCGTATGGTTTAGATATTTTGTATCGATGGGCTATGCAGGATGGAATGAGCTGTGGGAGGCAGTATGCCGTTGCTCCAGACGCTTAAGGAGCTGGAGAAAAATGGTATTCCACCAAGTTTGAGATGAAGATGCGCCACCCTGTAAGAGAGGATCTGCTTCGATATCTGCAGAGCAATTTACAACAAAGCATACAAAATAATACACAGGAGCTTAAGGCAATATGAAAACAATACGCGTAGTGGCTGCCGTCATAAGAGCAGTCAATAATAAAAATAAACCGGTTATCTTTGCAACCCAGAGAGGCTACGGAGAGTTCAAGGGCGGCTGGGAGTTTCCAGGCGGCAAAATTGAGTCTGGTGAGACACCGCAGCAGGCGCTAAAGCGCGAGATAATGGAGGAGCTGGATACGGAAATTGCTGTCGGAGAATTGATAGATACGATAGAATACGATTATCCTAATTTCCATCTCTCAATGGACTGCTTCTGGTGTGAAGTTATTCACGGTGAGCTTATCCTAAATGAAGCAGAGGATGCAAAATGGCTGACAATGGAGCATCTGGCGGACGTAAAGTGGCTGCCGGCGGATGTGACACTGATTGAGAAAATTGGAGAGGCACTGTATGAAATCAAGTACAGCAAATAGCATGAACATACAAATTTTCGGAACAAAGAAATGTAATGACACAAAGAAAGCACAGCGATTTTTTAAGGAGCGTGGATAAAGTTTCAGTTTATCGACATGAAGGAAAAAGGCATGAGCAAGGGCGAATTTAATTCTGTCGCCCAGGTGAATGGCGGTCTTGACAATATGATTAACTGGGATGGCAAAGATAAGGATTTACTGGCACTTATAAAGTACATAGCAGATGAGGACAAGCTGGATAAAGTGCTTGAAAATCCGCAGGTGATTAAGACACCGGTGGTTAGAAACGGCAGGCAGTCAACAATCGGGTACCGGCCGGATGTATGGAAGACATGGAAATAACACTAAAGGAAATGAAAGGCAGGAAATTATATATGTATTATGTACCGGATGGCACAGAGCAGTGCGGTTATTATGAGTGTAAAGAGTGTGGAAGCAGGTTTCTGGATTTAAAAATTGCACCAACATTGGTGTGTCCATACTGTGGAGAAGAGGCAGATATGGAGATAGGACCTGATGAGGAGATGCCAAAAGTTGTAGAATCTGCGAAGCTTATTCAGATGGTTAGAGGCGTTGAAGAGGTAGAGAAGATGGATAAGCTGTTATCGCTTGCGGTGACAGGTGGCGATTTTAACTGGATATAAGAATGCAGATATTTGTAGACGCAGATGTAAAGTAGCTGCCGGCGGATGTGACATTGATTGAGAAGATTGGAGAGGCATTGTATGAAACCAAGGACAGCAAGTGCTACATCATACGGTGTTCGACCACCAAGGCTTTCTCTTGGGGTTGAATTTATGTGGTCTACGATAGTTCTTAAATCCCATTGTGTGAGATATTCAAAGCTAGTCTTTTTAGGAAGAATCATTCGAAGCATGGTATGTGTCTGTTCGATGCCGCCTTTTTGACTGCTTCTCATCGGATCACAGTAATAGATGCTTGACCGCATAATGCCATTAATGCCGTTTTCGAGAGACTCCGGATCTCCGAATTCGGATCCGCGATCCGTAAGAATCGTGTTGAATAAGGTTAAAAATCATATATGCCAAGCTGGCGTTCCAACTTGTTAAAAACAAGTTTTACGGTACCTTTGGTGCATCTGTTCATAATGAATGAAACAGTTTTTCACGGGTTAAGAAGAATGTCACGCTAGTTCTCCTTCTACTGCTGTCAGAAGGACAACTGCTTTACATTATTCAGACCGTGTGATATACTATATAAAATTCAACAACTGTCACGGATATCTGATGACAGGCGTTTGTCAGGAGTTTTGTATACAGAGAATACAGACTGCGCGTTGGCGGGATATTGCCGATGCGCAGTCTTTTTTAGTGATGCAGTTGAGGAGAGAAACAGGTATATGGGGATAGCTCGGGAAAAAAAGAAGAAAACATTAAAGGCAAAAATGCTTGGCATATTGACGATGTGTGCGATGACAAGCCTTCTGGCTGCGGGAATTGTATCCTATATGGCACTGAGAATGATACAGAATGACAGTATAGAGAATAACATGAAAATGTATCTGGATCAGATTACGAAGAATACGGATGAAGCCTATTATGATATGCTCAGTATTGTGAACTATATGGGACCGGGCGGTCTGATCGGAAACGTAACGGACAGTTATCTTGATGCTGTGGATAATTTTGACAGGTTTGTTGAACAGAGATCCCTTAGACAAGAACTTTCGGGACTCGGATATGTCAACACAAAACTGGTAGGCGCTACCTATTATGACAAGGAAGAGAAAAAGGAACTTATCAGCGGTATGAATGTCAGAACACTGGACGGAAGACAGAACGCATTGCCTAAGGTTGCGAAGTGTGCGGGAAATGTTATGCAGGCAGCCCATGCGTCTTTTCTTGGGAGTAGTGAGAAAACAGTTTTTTCCGTCATGAGGGAAGTAGTTTTTGGCAATGGGAAAAGACTGGAAATCTACACAGAAATAAAGGCTGATATGAAGACCCCGGAAGAAATAAATAAGGAAGGATATCCCTACACTTATATTCAGATGGATGAGAGAGGGGTTGCACAATACAGCGTAAATCCTGTCATTATGCACGGACAGAAACTGTTTTCTGCATCACTCTCAAAGGGGGAGTATGAAGTCTAGACGAGAGAGGGCTATAAGATCATGGCATACCGGAGTCAGATGGGATACATTAATGCAGTGGCACTGCCGGACAATATATATCAGAAGAAGATTAACCAGTGGAGAATGATGATGACACTCATCATAGTTGTAACGTTTCTGCTCTTTTCCATGTCTGTCCTCTATCTTTATCGTATGATCTGCCGACCGCTGAGTCAATTCCGCAGACAGATGGTGCAGATTGGGGATGGCACTCTTCAGGCAGTACATGAGAAGAGTCGGACATTGCAGAGTTTGACAGCCTGATGAGGGAAGTAGAACAGATGAAGAGACAGATTGAGAATCTTATCAGCAATATGGTAGAAAAGGAAAAAAGTATACAGAAGATGGAGTTTGAGAAACTTCTCTATCAAATTAATCCTCATTTCCTTCTCAATACACTGAATTCGATTCAGTGGATGGCACAAATGAGTCACCAAAGAGAGATCAGTGAGTTTGTACAGAGACTAAAGAAGCTTCTTTCCTATAATCTGGGCAAAGAAGGCCGCCAGACAACGTTGCGGATGGAGTTGGAGATTGTAAAGGAATATATTGCACTTCAGCAGATGCGGTATGATTTTATTATTGAGATGAATATAGAAGATGGCAGTTATCTTGACCAGCCAACGGTCCGTATGCTTTTTCAGCCACTTGTGGAGAACGCGATCCGCTATGGTCTTGGGGATGATGAGAAGATCAGCATCCAGGTGTTTGAAGATGTGGCAAGGCATCTTGCTGTTGTAACTATCTCTGACAGCGGAAAGGGACTGAATCAGGAGGAGATAGATGAGATCAACCAGCCGTTTGATTATGACTGGGGATACTGGAAGAATGAGAACAGAGGTATCGGACTGCGCTACGTCAAGGCTATGCTGGAATCATTTTATGATGGACAGACGAGTTTGTTTGTAAACAGCAAAAAAGGGTTCGGAACCAGAATTACGATCCTTCTTCCTGTCCGGAAACCGGAAGAAAAAAAAAAAGAGAAAGACAAAGAGGTTACATTGGAAGAAAATAAGGTGGGACAGACAGATGAAAGTATTGATTGTAGATGACGACAAACTTGCCAGAAAAGGTCTGGTCGCTATTATGGACTGGGAAAAGTATGGATTCGAGGTGGTGGGAGATGTACAGAATGGGAGAAAAGCCCTTGAATTTCTCCGAAATCATCCGGTGGATATTGTATTTACCGATATAGATATGCCGGAAATTGATGGACTGGAACTTATGCAGATGTGCAGAGAGGAATTTCCGGAAATTAAATTTGTAATTCTTTCTGTATATGAGAATTTCAGTTATGCACAGACGGCAATCCGTATGGGGGCGTTAGACTATATCTCAAAGATCAGTTTTTCCCCGGAAGAGTGTGGATCGATACTGGAACGGGTCAGTGCAAAGTACATGCAGACATGCAGAGATGGACATGCAGAAGAGGAAAATCAGGAAAAAGTTGAAGAACTGAACAGAAGATGGATGCACACCAGATGGATTTTCAGTGAGAAAGAATTTGAAGATCTCTGTCAGAAAACAAAAGAAATCAGTCTGCGGAGTGCGGAGAGGATTTTTGTTAAGAGTTTTCATAATATTCAGCTCCTGTCAGATGAAGAAGGGGAATTTCCATCGCTGGATACGGTTGAAGAGATGCTGGACTGGGTGCACCGCTGGAGGGAACATATTTATGAAGAGAGTCTTAGCTCATCACAGAAAAATGATATCAGTGCTTTTGCAGCGGTTATCAAGTATGTGGATGGACATATCGGGGAGGATCTTCGCTCTGAAGACGTGGCAGAACGGATAGGGATGAGCAGGAGTTATTTTAGTACAAGGTTTAAGGAGATGACGGGGGAAACATTTCACCAATATGTGATACACAGGAAAATGAAGACTGCGGCGGAATGGATAGAGGAGGGAAAGAAGAGCATTACAAGGATTGCCGTAGAACTTGGATATGATAATTTTCATTATTTTGCAAAAGTATTTGCACGGGAGCATGGGTGTACGCCTTCGGAATACAGAAAAGAGAGTAAAAATGTCTGATTTTCATCGGACATTTTTTTTGTGATAAAAAATATTTGGTAAGATTAGAAACAATATCATCTAGCAGGATATGGGGGAAGAAGATAAAATAATTAAAAAAAGGAAGGGAGGTATCATGGTGTATATTAAACAAAAAGGAAGGGAGGTCCTGGAATGTATATCAAACGATTTGTGAAGCATTATTATATTATGCTGATTCCGGCACTTTTATGGCTGTTTTTCTTTAGCATTGTTCCGATGTTCGGTATTGTCATGGCATTTCAAGATTATAATCCGGGCCAGGGTATTTTGCATTCTAAGTTTGTCGGGCTTGAAAATTTTAAGTACATGTTTCAAATGAACGATGTCAAACAGGTACTGTGTAATACCGTTGTAATCGCGGTAGGAAAGATTATTGGGAATATTATTTTCCCATTGATTTTTGCACTTCTGCTTAATGAATTCTGTATTAAGCGGCTCAAGCGTCCAATCCAGACAATTGTTTACCTACCGTATTTTCTGTCGTGGGTTATTCTGGCAAAGATTGTTTTAAATATCTTTGGATATACTGGTCCAATTAATCAGCTGATGGAGGCATTTGGTAGAAATCCGATCAATTTTTTCGGGGAGCCATCATTGTTCCAGCCTCTGGTGATCGGCACAGATATCTGGAAAGGATTTGGGTACAATACGGTAGTTTATCTGGCAGCAATACTTGGGGTAGACCAGAGCCTTTATGAAGCAGCAGCGGCAGACGGAGCAGGAAGATTCAAACGTATCTGGCACATAACGCTCCCGGGAATAAGGACAACGGTAGCCCTTCTGGCAATTCTGTCACTTGGAAATGTGCTCAATGCAGGTTTTGATCAGATCTACAATTTGTATAATCCGCTTGTTTATTCCACTGGTGATATCATAGACACATGGGTATACCGTGCAGGACTTGAGAACCTGCAGTACTCGCTGGCTACAGCAGTTGGACTGTTTAAATCGGTGATCAGCGTTATCTTAATTGTTATAGGATATAAGCTGGCAGATAAGTTTACCGGTTACAAACTATTCTAAGGAGGTGCAGTAAATGATAGAAAATAAAAGTATAGGATCAAAAGTATTCGACGTAGTAAATGTTGTGATCCTTATTTTGATCACACTGGTCTGCATCCTGCCGGTATGGTATGTCCTTTGCGTTTCCTTAAGTAGCAGGGAGGCTGTCAGTGCAGGGAAAGTTGCTCTCTGGCCGGTGGGATTTAATCTCCTGTCATATAAGAGATCTTGGGGAGGGAAATTTCTTTACTTCTTTTCTTGTGTCTATTAAACGAGTTGTGTTAGGTACAGGGGCCAGCATGGTGTGTATACTTTTGGCAGCATATCCGTTGTCAAGAACAAAAAAACAGTTTCCGAAGAGGGGCATCTTCATGTGGATCTTTGTATTCTGCATGCTTTTCAATGGAGGTACTGTTCCGTGGTATATCACAATGAAGAATTACGGTCTCATGGACAGCATATGGGGACTTGTCTTCGGTATGGGGCTTCAGGTTTTCAACGTCATTCTGGCAGTAAACTTTTTCAAGAATCTGCCAGTTGAACTGGAAGAGGCATGCTTTATAGACGGTGGTGGACCATGGAGGAATCTGATCTCAATTTACATTCCTTTGGCAAAACCGATGGTGGCAACGATCTCGCTTTTTACGATTGTTCAGTACTGGAACGAGTTCTTTCAGGGAATGGTTCTAAGTACAAAACAAAGCAGCTATCCGCTTCAGACATACATACAGCAGATGGTAGTAACATTGGATTATTCCAGTATGAATGTTGAACAGATCGCACAGGCAATGAAACTAAATAACCAGTCGCTGGACGCAGCGAAGATATTTATCGCCATGATCCCGGTGCTGATCATATACCCGTTTTTGCAGAAATATTTTGTATCTGGGATCACGTTGGGATCGGTAAAAGGATAGTATCCGGTCAGAAAGAGTCTGGCCAAAATAGAGAATAGTAAAAACGAAAAGGAGAAAATGGATTATGAAACTAAAAAGAATAATTGCTATAGCGTGTACGGCAGCTATGACGGTATCCTTGATTTCAGGCTGTGGTGGTGCATCAGACAAAGGGCAGAAAGAAGCGGTCAAGGAAGCAGAAGGAACAGCGAAAGAAGATCTGCCTCTGGCAAAATACCCGGAGACGGTTACGGTACATCTGGGCGGAAAAATGAATCCGAATGCAAAGATTCCGAAAGGAATGTCATTTGAAGACAACTCCTATACAAGGCTTCTGAAAGAGAACCTGAACATCCAGGTAGTATATGACTGGACTGCATCTACATCAGACTATGATGAAAAAATGAGTCTCTGTATCGGAAGTAATACCATTCCGGAAATCATGAATGTAAATGCAACCCAGTACAGGGCTCTGTTGAAATACGATATGATACAGCCACTGGATAAGTATTTTGATGATTATGCTTCAGATGCACTGAAAAGTTATGTGAAATCCGGCGGTGAAGAACTGCAGAAATGTATCACCAATGAAGATGGAGAACTGATGGCGATTCCTGCCCCGAACCTGACAGCAGGCGGTGTAAACGAAATGTGGATTCGTCAGGACTGGCTGGATGCTCTTGGGCTGGATGTACCACGCACATGGGATGAACTGGCAGAAGTGGCTAAAGCATTTGTGACAAGGGATCCAGATGGAAATGGAGAGAATGACACTATCGGTATTCTTGGACCAGGAAATTCGGACCACATGAATGCAGTAGGCGGCAACCAGTTTGGACTTGACCCATTGTTCAGCTGTTTTCAGTCATATCCGCAGTACTGGCTGAAGAGTGAGGACGGATCGGTAGAGTATGGTTCGATTCAGCCGGAGACGAAGACTGCACTGGAAAATATCTCCAAACTTTATGCGGATGGTGTTATTGATCCGGAGACACTTGTCAGAAGTGATAGCAAGGAGCCACTTCTTGCTGGAAAAGTAGGAATCTTTTTTCGGACCGTGGTGGTGTGCATATACATTTGCGGATACAACTCTGTCAGGTTCAGCAGACTGGCGGGCATATTTCACACCTCTTTCTGAGGATGGAAAATATTATACGCATATGGCTGAGCCAACGACACAGTATGTCGTAGCGAGCAAGGACTGCAAAAATCCGGAAGCTGCGTTTAAGATCATTAACTACATAGTTGCAAATGAGCAGAAATGGGTAGAAGAGGGCGTAACATCTACGGAGATGGGAACCGGAGATTTCTATCCTTTGTATAATACGTGATGACAATGCTGATGAGATAGAGAAATCTTATGAAGCGCTGACGAAATATCTTGCAGGAGATATCAGTATGGATGATGTAGATTTTTCGACACATAAACTGCTGAAGAACGATATGGAAGCAGTTACGAAACTTAAGAAAAAGCCTTACGATGATTTCAGTCTTAAATATTGGAATCTGGATAGTGATCTGGCAAAAACAAATCTGCCTCGTCTGGTTGCAATCATGGTAGGTGACGCGCCACTTGTAAATGAGGAATATGTTCCGGTTTACAACGCTTACAACGGACAGACGGAAACAATGGAAGCGAAATGGGCAAATCTGAAGAAGATGGAGGAAGAGACTTTCGCAAAGATCATTATGGGAAAAGCAGATATCAGCGAATTCGATACTTTCGTTAAAAACTGGAAGAATCAGGGTGGTGATCAGATTCTCAAAGAAATCAACGATGAATTAAGTAAGTAAAAGAGACGGCGGCTGATGGTGTTCATTAGCCGCTGTTCCTTAATTGGAGGTATAAAATGCGGGAAAACAAAGTAATCTACGGACTGATAGGATATGGTGGAATGGGCAGATGGCATACAGAAATCCTGTCAAATGTACCGGAAATTGAAATTGGTGGTATCTATGATATCAAGGAAGAAAAGAGAATAGAAGCAAAAGAAAAAGGTTTTTCTGTGTATGGCTCGGAAGAGGAAATGTTATCAGACCCGGATATTGATGTCGTGCTGATTGCCACTCCAAATGACTGCCATAAGCCGATTGCAATCCGTGCTATGCATGCGGGGAAAAACGTGATATCAGAGAAACCGGTGACTCTGTCATCTTCTGATCTTCAGGAGATGGTAAATGTTGCCAAAGAAACAGGAAAGTTCCTGACAGTACACCAGAACAGGCGCTGGGATGATGATTTCCTGATCATACGAAAGCTTGTAGAGGAGCAGAAGCTGGGGCATGTCTTCCGGATAGAAAGCCGTGTGCATGGTTCAAGGGGTATTCCGGGTGACTGGAGAAAAGAAAAAATACATGGTGGCGGAATGGTTCTTGACTGGGGTGTACATTTGCTGGATCAGATTCTGTATCTTTACGGAGATAGAAAAATTGAAACTGTATATGCATCACTTACCCATATTACCAATCAGGAAGTGGATGATGGGTTCACCACAATCCTGACATTTGAAGGCGGAACGGAAGTCTTAGTTGAAGTAGGTACCAATAATTATATTTCCCTGCCAAGATGGTATGTACTGGGTGAAGATGGTACTGCGGTAATCAGGGACTGGCAGTTAAATGGTGAGATCATACGGAAAACAGGCATAACCGAAGAGAAAGTAGTGCCGGTAAAGACAGCAGCAGGTCTGACCAAAACCATGGCTCCGAGACGGGAAGATACAATCGTGAAAGAAGAGCTGCCACATGTGTCCGGAGATATTGCGGATTTCCATAGGAATGTAGCAGCAGTTATAAGAGATGGGGCAGAGCCGGAGATTAAGCTCTTCCAGGTGATGCGTGTAATGAAACTAATGGAAGCTATTTTCCAATCAGCAGAAACAAACCAGGTGATTGATTATAGACAGTATGAATCATAAGTATTTATGAAGGAACAGGAGAAAATAAGTATGAAACAGATAAAAATAGGAACATGCGTTCCTGGAGCTAAGGCAGAAGAATGGTTAAAGGGATTTATTGGAAAAGGATTTGAGACATTTTCTCTTAATTTCCATATGTCACTGGAGGGGACTGACCTTGATAAGCTGGCATTGAGCACGGAAAAACTGTTGGCAGGTACGGATTCCAAAATCACGACAGTTGGATACTATTGCAATCCTATCCAGTATGCAGAGCATAGGAAAACACTGGAAAATGTAATCTGCACTGCCGGAAAATTCGGAGCTACACATGTGAGTACTTTTGCAGGAGCGTGGGAAGGAAAGCCGGTAGAATCCGCATATGAAGAGTTTGGCAAGGTATTCCGGGAACTGGCTGATCTTGCAGAAGAAAAGGGAGTGAAGCTGGGAATTGAGAATTGCCTTATGGATGGAACATGGGAACATGCGACATGTAATATCGGTTTTAACCCTAAAGCATGGGAAGTGATGTTTGAGGAAGTAAAGAATGATAACTTCGGACTGGAATGGGAGCCGACACATCAGATGGTACAGCTTATTGATCCGGTAACAGAGCTGAGAAAATGGTGCAAAAAAATAGTACATATACATGGGAAAGATGCAACAATAGACTGGGATGCTGTAAGACATAGCGGCATATCAGGCGCAGTCCCATTTGTATGGCATCGTATGCCGGGCTTTGGTGACACGAACTGGAGAGATATCATTTCTATTTTAAGAAGTAACGGATATGAGGACGATATCTGCATTGAGGGATACCATGATCCTGTATATTCCGGAGAACTGGAGATGACCGGACAGCTTCATGCACTGAATTATCTGAAATGGTGCAGGGGTGGAGAATTTACACCAACTCCATGGGCAAAATAGGGAAAACAGATACAGGAGGATTTTTCTATGAAACTTGGGTTTATTACATCAATCCTTGACGGATGGACTTATGAACAAATGATGGATTTTGCTTCAGGGCAGGGATTTGAATGTGTGGAAGTGGCATGCTGGCCAGAAGAAAAAGCAGAAAGAAGATATGCGGGTGTAAGCCATATAGATGCAGAACGGGTAAACCAGGATGATGAATATGCAGCGCATATTATGGCATATGCAGAAAAAGCGGGAGTGGAGATCTCCGCACTGGCCTATTATCCCAACGTGATGGCGGCAGATAAAGAGAAAAGAAATGCTGCTATTGAACATCTGAAGAATGTCATACGTGCAAGTAAAAAGTTAGGTGTTGGCATGGTCACAACATTTATCGGAAGGGATCAGACCAAAAATGTACGGGAAAATCTTGAACTTGTAAAAGAGATCTGGCCGCCGATCATAAAACTGGCTGAAGAATGTGACGTGAAGGTTGCCATCGAAAACTGCCCGATGCTTTTTGGTGAGGAACAGTGGCCCGGAGGACAGAATCTGATGACAACACCGCCGATCTGGAGAGAGGTATTCCGGATCCTGGACAGTGACCATCTGGGCATTAACTACGATCCATCCCACTTTATCTGGCAGATGATCGACTATATCCGCCCGCTTTATGAATTTAAGGATAAAATATTCCATGTTCATTACAAGGATATCAAGATATACAGGGATAAATTAGAGTCCTGTGGCATCATGGCTTATCCGCTGGAATATATGTCACCTAAGATTCCGGGACTTGGCGATGTGGACTGGGGAAAATACGTGTCAGCACTTACTGATATAGGATATGATGGCTGTACATGTATCGAAATAGAAGATAAAGCATTTGAGGATTCCAAGGAAAAGGTGGAGAAGTCTTTAATTCTCAGTAAAAGATATCTGGAGAAATATGTTATATAACACAGAAAAGTGCAAATAAGGAGGAAATACCATGAGAAAATTAAGAGCAGGAATCGTAGGCTGTGGAGGAATTGCTAACGGAAAACATCTCCCGGCTATGCAGAAAAGTGGTCTCTATGAGGTGGTGGCTTTTTGTGACATCATCATAGAGCGTGCGCAGGAGACAAAAGAAAAATTTGGCACAGAAGATGCAAAAGTATTTGAAGATTATCATGAACTTATCAAAGAGGACCTGGATGTTGTATATGTAACCACACCGAACCGTTCCCATGCAGAAATTTCTATAGCAGCAATGGAGGCAGGAAGAGATGTCATGTGTGAGAAGCCAATGGCAAAAAAATTATGCAGAAGCACAGAAGATGGTCGAAACTGCTGAAAGAACACACAGAGTTCTCAACATAGCATATCAGAACCGTTATCGTACAGATTCATTGTATCTGAAGGAAATGTGCAAAAGTGATGAATTGGGAGAAATCTATTTTGCCAAAGCACATGCACTCAGAAGAAGAGCTGTTCCGACCTGGGGTGTGTTCCTGAATGAAGAAGAACAGGGCGGCGGTCCTCTGATTGATATTGGTACACATGCACTGGATCTGACATTATGGATGATGGATAATTATGAAGTGCAGTCTGTTACGGGAGCTTCCTTCCACAAGCTGTCTGATCAGACAGACCAGGGAAATGCATTTGGTAACTGGGATCCGGAAAAGTTCTGTGTAGAAGATTCTGCTTTCGGATTCATCCGTATGAAAAACGGTGCAGTGATCGAGCTGGAAGCTGCCTGGGCACTGAACACACTGGAAGTTGATGAGGCCAAGACAAGTCTGTGCGGAACAAAAGCCGGAGCAGATATGAAAGATGGCCTTAGGATCAATTACATCCACCATAATACACAGGTAGTAGAGAAACCGGAATTATCAAACGGTGGAGTAGCATTTTTCTCAGGAAAAGAAAAGTCAGCAGCAGACTATGAACAGGAATTGTTTTACCACATCGTTGTTGATGGGGCAGAACAGGTAGTAAAACCTGCACAGGCTGCAGTTGTCACCCGTGTACTGGAAGCAATCTACCAGTCCGCAGAAAGTGGCAAGACAATCTACTTTGAGTAAAATACGGTCTTATATGCTTCGGGCTGATCTATGGAGAAATGAACATTAGAAATAAACGGATTGAACATAAGGAGTATTTATGGAAATACATGAATTACAGCAATTGCTGTCAGAAATGTCATTACAGGAAAAAATAGGACAGATGGTGCAGCTCACTGGCGCATACTTCGATAAAGAGGCAGTGCTCACAGGTGTTGTTGGCGAACAGTTACCACCGGAATGGATCATTCAATATGCCGGTTCAGTGCTTGGAGTAATCGGTAAAGATAAAATTTATGATATCCAGAGCAGATATATGGAACAGCATCCCCATCATATTCCGCTTCTCTTTATGGCAGATGTTATCCATGGATGCCGGACAATTTATCCGATTCCATTGGGGCAGGCATGTTCCTTTCATCCGGAACTGGTGTCTGAGGCGGCTTCTATAGCTGCCTCGGAGGCATCTTCAGAAGGGCTCAGGGCAACATTTTCTCCTATGATTGATGTTTCAAGAGATCCCAGATGGGGAAGGATGATGGAATCCTTTGGAGAAGATCCATATGTAAACGGGATCATGGGAAAAGCAATGGTAGATGGCTATCAGCAGAAAGATGATGCCGGAATAGCGGCATACCTGAAGCATTTTGCGGGTTATGGAGCAGTGAATGCAGGCCGGGAATACAACGATGTTGAAATATCCAAACGGACATTCCTGGAACAGTATGTAAAACCTTTCCGCATGGCATTAAAAGCAAAGCCTGCTATGGTCATGACAGCTTTTAATGCTATTGACCGTAAACCGATAAGCGGAAATAAGGAACTTCTTAAAGGGCTTCTGCGGGATAAGGAAGGATTCGAGGGAACTGTAATTTCAGATTGGGGCTCCATAGGTCAGCTGGAAGAACAGGGAGTGGCAGCTGATATGGAAGAAGCAGCAATCCAGGCTTCAGAAGCCGGTGTAGACATTGATATGATGAGTCCTGCTTATATGCTGTGTCTGGAAAAACTGGTAGAAAGCGGAAAAATCCCGAAAGCGTTTGTTGATGAAAGTGCATTCCGGGTCCTGATGATGAAAAATCAGCTGGGGCTTTTTGAAAATCCGTTTGCCGGTCTTGGAAAGAGTGGAAAACTGACTCTGCATAACCGGGAAAAGGCATATCAGCTGGCGGGCGAAAGCTGTGTCCTTTTGAAAAATGAAAAGCTGCTGCCATTAAGCATGAAGAAGAAAATTATCTGGTCAGGTCCTTATACAGCGTCAAGAGAACTATTAAGCCGCTGGTCAATTTTTGGAGAACATGAATCAGTTGAAACAATAGAAGAAGTTTTGCAAAAAAAGCAGATAGAAGCAGAATGTATCACAGGATGCAATATTCTTTCTGATGCAGAGTGTAAGGTATGGCAGGTGGAACAGGAATTGTCTGACAAGCCAAGGGATGAGCAGTGGCTGGAAACGATAACCCGGGAAGATACGGTTGTATGTGTACTGGGTGAGCATGAATCCCAGTCAGGAGAGGCTGCCAGCAGGGCATTTCTGACTTTGCCGGAAGAGCAGCAGGTGTTATTTGAAAAAATAGCAGAACGTACAAGTAATATTGTGACTGTGGTAATTGCAGGAAGACCATTGGATCTGCGGAGAATATCAGAAAAATCCAAGGCTGTCATTATGGCCTGGAGACCAGGAACTATGGGAGCTGAAGCAATCGTAGATATTGTGTATGGCAGAATAAACCCTTCCGGCAAATTATCTGTGAGTATTCCATGGTGTGTGGGACAGGTGCCCATAAGCTACTGGGATGTAAAAACCGGACATATATTTACAGAAGATAATTCAGAAAACCGTTTCACCAGCAGATATATGGATATCCCGAATACGCCGTTATATCCATTCGGTTATGGATTGTCTTATACAGAGTTTGATATTTCGGACATTGATGTGCAGATAGGACAGGATAAAAAAGTACATGTACATTGTAATGTGTGCAATACAGGGAATGCTGCGGGGGCAGAAGTAGTCCAGTGTTATTATGAAACATTATATGCATCTGTAGTACGTCCGAAGAAAGAGCTTATCCGTTTCCGGAAGGTTTTCCTGGAGCCGGGGGAGAAGAAGGATGTAGATTTCTTTATTGACCAGGAAGAATTCTCATATTATGGCAAAAACATGGAAACCGTCAGCAGCGGGATGAAACTGCGTATCAGTGTTGGAAACAGTAGTGACCACCTTGTTTCTGAGAACATTATACAAGCATAGGAGAAAAGAGACATGAAGGATTTTGAAAATGATTTGATTTATTATCCTAATCCGGACCCGGTCAAGGAACCGAGATTTATTTTAAATTCCGTAGATGAATTGGAAAAATCAGCAAAATACAGTGTTACCTGCAATGGAACAGAGCGAGTGGTATACCATACAGATTCGTTTGACTATGTTGTTGTAGTAGATAACGAAGCGTATGATCTGGAGATTTCAATCCATGCATCATATGAAAAACTTGAAATCCGTCCGTCCAGCTTTGGCATAGTTCCTTCTGTAAAAGGAGAAACAGTCCATATCCATCTTGATAAACCGAGAAAGTTTACTGTAGAGACAGATGGTGGTCTTCATGATGCATTGTTTGTACTTTGCTCGCACAGGATTGAGAAACCGGCAGATACCACCATCTGCTTTGAAAAGGGCAAGGTATATAATGTAGGAGTTCTTACCTTAAAGTCCAATGATACGGTTTACATAGAGGAAGGTGCTGTTGTATCAGGGTGTGTATATGCAGACCATTGTGACAATATTTCCATTGTAGGAAACGGAATTATCAACGGAGCCTGCTGGCATCTGCCGGACAGTAATGCACACCGTTTCTTTATCTATGCCAAGTGGTGTAATAATGTACTCTTAAAAGGCTTTACTGCTGTAGACGGTCCTTCCTGGCATGTAGTTCCTGCGGCGTGTGACCATGTTGTCATTGATGATATGAATATTATGTCAAGAATCGTAACTGGAGACGGAATTGATATCACCAGCAGCCAGGATGTGGAGGTAAAAACTGCTTTATCCGTTCCACAGATGACAGTATCTGCATCAAATCCCAAAGATTGTTTGAAGATCCGTCAACGGTACGTGACGTAACAAAAGTGCGTGTTCACAATAACGTGATCTGGAATGCAGAACCTGGTAATGCCATAGAGCTTGGTTATGCCCTCCAGAGCGAAATCCACGACCTGGTATTTGAGGATTGTGATATTATCCACTGCCAGTATGAAGGAAACATGGGTGGTGCGGCGATTTCCATCCATCAGGCAGATGGCGGCATGTTCATGATATCCACTATAAAAATATCAGAGTAGAACAGGCGGAACAGAAACTGTTTGATATCAAGGTTCTGCTTTGCAGATATACAGAGCAGATGGCAAAAGGAGAGATCCATGATATCTATTTTGACAACATTCAGGTGTTAAACGGAGATATCCCAGTCATGATCCGGGGATATCAGACACCGACAGAAGAAGTACGTGTCCATGATGTCCATTTTGATAACATTACTTTTATGGGGAATAAGTGTGAAACCTGGCAGGATATGCGGCTTGTTACAGAACTGGCAAATGACATTTATGTCAATGGTGTCAGAACATGCAGACAGATGAAATTCTGAGAATATTACCATATAGAGATGGTTTTATTACTTGCAGCAAGGAGGGTATTTATGGAACAAAGCAGCATGCTTTTCCAAAAGACGGAAAAAATTATTTACAGCTGGACTGTGAAAATGCAAAAGAGCTTTCTATGAAACTGGGGGAGAAAACATATCCATTTACAAAAGATGGGAAAAAATGGATTCTGGAGCTTCCGTTCTCCACAGCAGTGAATTATGTACAGATCTGCGTGGACGGACAGGAGGTTCTGCTTCCTGAACTGCCCATCGGGCATGGATACTGCCATTTATATAATTATATTGAACTGCCGGATGGAAATGAGCTGACGGAAATACGGGATATTCCACATGGAACACTGGTACACGAATTTTATATGTCAGGTATTTCCAATAACTGGGAACGGTTTATTGTTTATCTTCCGCCATGTGTACCGTCTGCGGGGCTTCCTGTCCTGTATCTGCAGCATGGATTCGGTGAGAGTGAGATTTCCTGGACAACAACAGGGAAAGCAAATATCATACTTGATAATTTGATTGAAATGGGAAAAATAAAACCATTTGCCCTTGTCATGTGCGATGGCATGGTAAAAGAAAAGTTTGGTTTAGAAGAGAGATTAAACCATGTTCTGCTGGAACGGATGCTGGTAGAAGAGATTATTCCGATGGTAGAAAAAAAGTATCAGTTTGGTGGATGCAAGGAAAAACGTGGCATGGCAGGATTGTCCATGGGTTCTGTACAGACAACAAGAACTGTATGCGATCACCCAGATCTGTTTAGCGAAGTCGGAATCTTCTCCGGTTTTTTAAGGGATTTTATTGAAGGAAACCCGGATAGGGATGTAGTTGACAGAAAGCCTTATGAGCAGACTCATTTAAAGGCAATGGATAATCCGGCGTTCAACAGCTATTTCCATACATTTTTGCGCTGTATAGGGGATAAGGACAGCTTCCTTCCCAGGTTTCTGGCAGAGGATGAAATTATCCGGGAAAAGGGTGTTCATGAAATCAGAAGGATTTATCCCGGAGAGCATGACTGGAATGTGTGGAGACATTGCTTTGCGGATTTTGCGCAGATGATTTTTCAATGAAACAGAAAAGTTTGCAGGTTATAGAAAGGTATGGTAATTATTATGTGGAATGGTAAGAAGAAAGCGGTCACTTTCAGCTATGATGACGGAGTAGAACAGGATAGACGGTTGATCGCATTGTTTAACAAATATGGAATGAAAGCAACATTTAACCAGAATAGTGGAATCCAGACAAGAGCCGATACATTTACTCAGGGAAATATCGTGATCCACAGGATGAATCAGAAAGATAGAGGGAGCTTTACAAAGGGCATGAAATTGCATCGCATACCTTGACCCATGCCAATCTGAAGGGTCTTGACGAGGAAACTGTATACAATGAAATTTCAACAGATATCAGGAATCTTGAAGCTTTCTATGAACAGAAAATAGCAGGATTCGTGTTCCCCTTTGGCACTTATGATGAATCGGTATTCAGAATATTAAAGGAATGCGGAATACAGTATGCAAGAACTTCGGGCGAGACACATGGTTTTGCTTTACAATCCGACCTGCTGAGGTTCAAGCCTAGCTTCCATCATGCAGATGCAGATATTATGAGTGGGATTGACCGCTTTTTAAATATGGATACGGATGAACCACAGTTGTTATATATCTGGGGACACAGCTATGAATTTGATGTAGATGATAATTGGGAATATATGGAGTCCATTTTGAAGAAACTGGCTTTTCATGATGATATCTTTTACGGAACCAATTCTCAGGTATTGCTTTAAAAAATAAAAAATCTCCATTGGTTTTGTCAGCCAATGGAGATTTTTTTAGTTCTGTCTGTCTTTTATTTCTGTGTACTCTTTCTCAATGCTTGCATTCTCTGGACAAATTCTTCTGGAAGCAACTCTTCGTATAATACTTTTTTCATGCTATTCTCCTTTGCTATTCTATTGATCTGTTCATTCTTCGTTTTTTAGTGACCAGGAATTCCAACACTGTCCCGGATATGCAGCAGATATTTATTTCCCTTTCCTTTACGAGTACAGAATTGTAGATTGATGATTTTGTATGAATAAGGAGCGAACTGAATTGAACAAAGAGTTAAAAGTTATAGATTTTTATTGTAAGAAGTGCAAGAAGAGTATGAAAGTTTCATACATGGTTACAGGTAACAGAAATTATCCGGTACTGCCGAGAGTTATGATGAAATGTCACCATTGTGGTAGAGTAATGACCTTGAAGAATTTCAAGGAAGGTGAGCTGCTGGATAAGGTAGAACAGGATAAGTATTATATCTGATACGTACAGTCAAAAATCTTCACAAAGAGATATATGGATGGAACTCTTTCCAAATCGAAAGATGGATATAGAGCAAAATAATAGAAGAGGCGGTCGCTAAAAGTGATCGCTTGATGAACAACAAAATGTAATTAGTAGTATTATGCAAATGATACAAATTCAATTGTTTATGGTTTGGTCGGTACAGGGAAATACATTACCTATGAGGAATTGACACATAATGGTCAAAGTAAAATTCTGCAAGATTTTTAATTATCAGATTGCATATGAGATTCGTTTGCAGCAGGATAGATGAATCAGTCGAATTATCGAATCAGTTTAATCAGATGATAAATCCTGAGACAGGCAGATTTTTCCGTACAATTGCATTAAATGGAGATGCCACTAACAAAACTAATGCAGATCAGATATTTGACACGGAAAGAACAGAGAAAATAGATAAAGCAGATGGAAAAATGCAGCCACTGGATTACATATTTTCCGTCGAGATTTTAAATGAGGGCTGGGAGTTTCCGGGAGGTAAGATTGAGTCTGGTGAGACGCCGCAGCAGGAGCTAAAGCGCGAGATAATGGAGCATCTGGCAGACGTAAAGTGGCTGCCGGCGGATGTGACATTGATTGAGAAGATTGAGAGGCACTATATGAAACCCAGGACAGCAAAGAGCATGGGATATTCCGTCAGAAATCTGAAGTATATTGCAAAATTCGCTGAGACTTATCGGATTGTGAATTTGTGCAACAGGTTGTTGCACAAATTCCATGGGGACACAATATTTTTCTTATGGATAAGATAGCCAATCCAGAGGAGCGTAAATGGTATATTGAAAAATCAGCGCAAAATGGTTGGTCTCGAAATGTTCTTGTGCATCAGATAGAAAGTGGTTTATATCAACGGCAGGTTTTGCATTTTTGGGGAATCAGTATCATCTGAACGTGGGTGGCGATGATTTTTATATTACAAAATAATACACAGGAGATTAAGATATTAAGGAAACAATACGTGTAGTATTAAGCTAGTATCAAGCTTGTGTTTTGACAGAAACATAAATTGTAAATAAAATGTAAATTTTGCTTCTGAGAGATTGTTTTTTCCTGAGAGATGAATATAATAAGATTAACAGAACCCAACACGCCTCTCAACGATGCGGACCACGTTGGGTCTTTTAATTTTAAGGAGAAATGTCAAATGGGAGATATGAAACAGCATCAGCCGCCTTTGACAATTGAGGAACAGATAGAAAATCTTAAGAGTATAGGGTTAGTTATCAAAGATGAGGAATATTGAGAGGCACTATATGAAACAAAGGACAGCAAAGAGCTTGGAGCTATATGATATATTGCTTAGGCGCGGGTATCCGGAGCCGTTTTGCGATGAGATAACGAAAACCTAAATACCGACTGGACAGCTCAAAGGATGATAGGATATCTGTCACACTATAAAAAGCTTCCCATGGAAGAAATCGCTGATGAAATGCTTGCGATACTCAGCGACCGCAATCGCATAATGCAAAAGCATGAGCTTGAGGAAACGAATGCAAGATGGAATGACTACTTAAACAGATAAAGTCAGGAGGATTCACATGAGAGTACTGAATATCGAAGATGATACATTTAAACACAATGATATTTGCAAAGCCCTGTCAGGATGTGGGATTAAAGATGTCGAATGGTCGAATAATCTCGCGGATGGGTGGAAACAGATCAAAAACTCAATAGATAGTAATAATCCGTATGATCTGATAATTACTGATATGTATTATCCCGACGAGCCGGGTGGCAGAGAGGAACAATCAGGAGATGTTCTGATTGACAGAGTGATTAAGGACAAAATCACAATACCTGTAATTCTCTGCTCCAGCGTGAATCTCAAATACCCGGAAATATATGGCTGTGTTTATTATAGCAGGGAAAGAAACTGGGAGGCAGATATGCAGAAGCTTGTAAATAGTCTTGTGGCAGGATAATACTAATAAATCTCAAGCTTCTGATCAACCAGTGATTCACCTTCATATACAAGCTTAAGTGTGAAGAAATTTTCTTCATTTTCAAGCAGGAGCTTTAAGAAGATAGCGTCGCCTTCCCAGGTAGGAAGTGTGGGCACGATAGTTTTATCCACCCATTTGAGGTCACCTTCGTTGCATGTTATAAGCTTGCCGGAAAATTCATCAGCGGTGAAAAGACACATCAATTCAGGCTCCTGTTTATCACTTATAAAAGTTATGAGTGCGCGGAAACGGTATGATGTGAGTGTGAGCCCTGTTTCCTCTTTGACTTCGCGGAGCAAGCATTCTTCGGGTGATTCTCCATTCTCGGCATGACCGCCAACACCAATCCATTTTCCTTCTTTTATATCATTTTCTTTCTTAATACGATGAAGCATGAGATATTGTCCATCGTGTTCTATGTAGCATAGAGTAGTTATTTTCATGATGTACCTCCGTCAGATGATTATAACATAAAATGTGCGGGGGAAGACAGGAAAAATATCTATCATAGCAGCCCTAAATTTTCCTGAAAAATTTATAATAATAAGCATATATATTTTTAAAACCTGATACAAAAACTATTGAGAAATTGTATGAAGTTGTATAAGGAGATGTGCATGAATATGGCTGTAAAGGAGATAAAAGATATGTAGTGAATCTTGTTTTGAAAGGTGGAATGTTCTTGTATACTATTTCAAATTATGAGGGCAGACCAACTATGGATATTGATTTCATGCTAAGAAGAATGTCAAATGATGTAGCTGGGATGGAAAGAATCATGGAGAAAATTTGTCAAACAGATACTCGCAATGATTTTATTATTATGGAAGTGCTAGGAACGAGGAAAATCACTCCGGAGAAGAAGTATAAATTTGATGTCATCTTAAAAAGAATGACAGTTTTGGACATAGTATGGGAATCAAGGCAGATACAGAGCAGGATGCTACATACGCTATTGATGCAATTGCAGATGCTATTTCAACAGTATCTTCACAGCGTTCATCACTCGGTGCTGTTCAGAATCGTCTTGAGCATACAATCAACAACCTCGACAACGTAGTTGAGAATATTACAACAGCTGAGTCTCGTATCCGTGATACAGATATGGCTGAAGAGATGGTTAACTATAGCAAGAACGACATTCTTGCACAGGCTAATCAGTCTAACCAGGGTGTACTTTCACTCTTACAGTAATCATCTACAATTTAATGTTGTACAAAGCAAAAAGAGCTCTTTTTGTTGCGTGAAATTATTATGTCAAGTTGAGATGAGAACGGTTACATGTATAAATAGCACAAAGAAAAAGCTTGTAATGATGTATAAACATAGAAAAATTATGCATAATCACGAAAACAATACTAACATATTGACATTAAATATGCAAAATAATATAATACAGACAAATGAAATCGGTTACATAAGGAGGGATAAAATATCGAAAAGAATATTACAATATCAGATATTGCGGAGAGGGCAGGTGTATCTAAGGCAACAGTCTCCAGAGTATTGAATTCACCGGATATTGTGGAAGAACATACCAGAGAAAATATTATTAGAATAATGAAGGAGTTGCATTATACGCCATCTCAGACTGCGAGAAATTTATCAATGAAAAGCTCTTCTACGGTTGGTGTGATTGTTCCGGAAATTAGCAATACTTTTTTGGAGAATTATTTTCTGGGGTTGAAGAAATTACCAAGAGACATAATTTGTCGTTGCTATATTCTGGGAATGATAACGATATGGATACGGATTATAAAGCACTGGACATGATGAAAATGCAGAGAGTAAGAGGATTGCTGTATATCCCGGCAGTTAATTATTCAGCTCTTGGAGTTTTGGATAAACTGCAAAGAAAATTGGATCGTATGAATTGTCCGATTGTCTGCATGGATCGAGATATAGGATTAAAGTGTGATATAGTACATTTTGATGACCAGAGTGCCGTGCGAAAAGCTGTGTTAGCATTTACCAATGAAGGACACAGAAAAATTGCAATTATAATTGGAGACAAAGAGAATATATTGTCTGTTCCGATTTGAAGGATATTTAGAAGGTCTAAAAAAGGCTGGTATTCCATATGACGAAGATCTTGTATTTAGAGGAACATATACGAGGGTGTCAGGATATCAGGTGACAAAACAGATGATTGCGAAGTCAAAGCAGCCTACAGCTGTAATTACATGTAATAACTTACTTAGTAAAGGATATATACAAGCGGTATGTGAGCATACGCATGGAAAAACGGACATGTATACACATATAGGACTGGATGAAATTGACATGATGCAGTATCTTGGAATTCCGTATAATTGTATCCAACGTGATGCATACGAATTAGGACATTCAGCAGCGGAACTGCTGATAAAGAGATTGGAGCAGCCGGATGAAACATTTCAGCATATGATATTGAATTCTCCGCTGGTTCATCAGACATTTTAAGAATGAGTGATTGTGTATTACTCATAAAATACACAATCACTTACTTATTACAAAACAATGAAAGCGGTTACATAAAACAGATAAAGGAAGGAATAAATATGAAATTAGCAATGGGCTGTGATCCGGCTGCGTACCGGTTCTATAAAAAATTATTAGAGAGAATGAAGGAAGAAGGTTACGATATCGTAGATACAGGTTGCGAATCGGAAAATGAAGCAGATGGTGGAAAGTATGCAGAGATTGCAGAAATAGTATCTAACAAGGTTGTATCAAAAGAATGTGATTATGGAATTCTGATTTGTGGAACAGGTCAGGGAATGGCAATGGCAGCAAACAAGATTCCGGGAATAAGAGCAGTACTTTGTTATGATGTTTTTCCGGCAGTGCTTAGCAAAAATGATAATAATGGAAATGTTTTGTGTACCGGAGCATGGTTCATGGAAAAGAAAGGCATTGACTTTACAATGGCAATGATTCATGCATGGTTATTTTCCGGATACACAGGAACACATGAAGATGGCATGCTGGCGCTTAGTCGCCTTGATAATAAAAAATACCAGGAGGTGATGTAATATGGATCGTTTTCAAGAGTTATCTAAAATTGCATTGGACGAGTTGTCAGAAGTCTTTGCAAGAATGAGTGATGAAAACGTGAGAGAACTATTGGAGGAAATCAAAAATGCAAAGCGTGTTTTTCTGCTTGGTGCAGGAAGAGAAGGGCTTTCGACGAGAGAGTTTGCTATGCGCTTAATGCATTTAGGAAAGGAGTCTCATTGGATATGGGATGATACCACTCCATCCATGAACAAAGGAGATTTGTTTATATGCGCATGCGGAAGTGCTGACGTGGCACATGAAAACATAATTTGTGATAATGCAAAGAAAACAGGTGCCACTATTCTTTTAATTACTCCATCTGCAAAAGGACATATATTAGAAATTGCAGATAAGGTAATAAGGATTCCTGCAACTGCTTATAAGGCGGTATACAACTCAGAGGATGAGTATGTACCGACAGCTCAGATGATGGGGAATCAGTTTGAGCAGGCATTGCTTGTATTCTTCGATGTAATTGTAATGATGCTAAGTGAAGAAATGGGAATTTCCAAGGAAGAGATGGAAGCCCGTCACAGAAATATTGAATAAATACCACAGGGGGACAAAATTATGGCAAAAAAAATTATTGGCAATGGTTTTAGGGTTAACAATGATGATAGGTGTAGCAGGATGCTCTGCAGTAGACACCGGTTCTGGTTCTAATGATAAGAATGCTGATACACAGGTAAGTGTCAGCGCTGAATTATTAGATGCTGCAAAGTATAAATCAGATAAGGAACCAGCGGATTGGACAATTGCAGTTGTCGTTAAAGATGGTACGTCGGACTGGTTTAAGAGAATGCAGGTTGGAGTGGATGAATTTGGCAAGGAAAAGACAGTTGATGTAATACAGAAGGGACCAGCAAATGCGGATGCGGCATCACAGGTTCAACTGGTTGAGGACATGATTAATCAAGGTGTTGATGCGTTGTGTATTGTCCAAATTGATCCGGGTGCATTGGAATCAGTTTTGAAAAAAGCCATGGAAAAGGGCATTGTAGTAATTAGTCACGAAGCCTCAGATTTAAAAAGCACATTATATGATGTAGAAGCATTCACCGCTGAGGATTTTGGAAATACAATGATGCAGGAGCTTGCAAAAGCAATGGGTGAGAAAGGGCAGTATGCTCAGATGGTTGCCTATACTACATCAACAACTCATATGGAATATTCTAATGCAGAGTATAAGTATCAGAAAGAAAATTATCCTGATATGTCGCTGATTAATGATACTGTACCATCGGCAGAATCATCAGAAAAGGTTGATACAGCTTATAGTAAGGCGAAAGAGTTATTAAAGGCAAATTCTGAGCTTGCTGGATTTACCGGAGCAGCTTCCGTTGATATCTTAGGTGAAGCTCAGGCAGTTGAAGAGTTGGGATTAATTGATAAAGTATCAATTGTTGGTGTTGGAACACCAAATGCAACAAGAGAGTATGTCAAAAATGGTACGATAAATGCGGTGTGCCTGTGGGATCCGGCATCAGCAGGATATGCTATGTGTGATTTGGCTTACAAGGTGTTATCAGGCGATGAAATAAAAGAAGGAATTGACCTTGAGCAGGATGGGTATGATAGTGTAAAAATCCAGGAAGGTGTAAATCGTTGCGTATTAGGTAATGCTCCATTGATTTTAAATAAGGATAATATTGACGATTACGATTTCTAAATATAAAACTGTATTTAACTTATGAAGTAGTCTGGTGAAAATCCGGATGGATTTAATTAAAAAACATCCGGATTTTCAGAAAATAACAGTTTGAAGGAGAGTGAGGGTTAATGTCAGAAAATATTTTATGTGTAAAAAATATCAAAAAGTCATTTGGCGGGGTGCATGCATTAAAAGGTGTAGATTTAACAATTAAGAAGGGCGAGACACATTGTCTGGCTGGTGAAAATGGATGTGGAAAATCAACTATTATTAAAGTAATTTCGGGGTTTTATAAACCGGATGAAGGAACAATAGAGATTGATGGAAAAGAATATACAAATATGTCTACTGCTGATGCGATTGCTGCAGGTATTCAGGTAATATATCAGGATTTTTCAATTTTTCCCAATTTAACAGTAATGGAGAATCTGGCTTTTAATCAAGTATTGGCAGAGAAGAAAAAATTTGTTAATAAGAGAGAATTTAGAAAGATTGCAGAAGAAGCTGTCAAGAAGATTAATTTTGATGTAGATCTAGATGCAAGAGTTGAAACACTTCCGGTTGCGGATAAGCAGCTGATTGCTATTTCGAGGGCTTTATTACATAATGCTAAGCTCATTATTATGGATGAGCCAACTACAGCTTTGACAAAGAAAGAAGTAACTCGATTATTCGGAATTATAGAAGAATTAAAAAAAGAGGGTATTACAATTTTATTTGTTTCACATAAACTGGATGAAGTATTTGAAATTTCGGATAGTATCACAATTCTTAGAAGTGGTCAAAATGTATATAAATGTCCTGCAAAGGAAATGACAGAAGAAAAATTCACTTATTACATGACTGGAAGGAATATTGACACTACCGATGTTAAAGAAGTAAAGGATTTTTCGAAATCTGATAAAGTGCTTGAAGTAAAGAATCTTTCAGCAAAGGGATTTGAACATGTAAGCTTTGATTTACATGCAGGCGAAATCCTTGGTATTGCCGGACAGCTTGGTTCAGTGCCGCACCGAACTCAGTCTTGCTTTATTTGGAATGCTTAAACCTACGAATGGAAGTATTAGTGTTTCTGGAGAAACGGTTCATCTAAAGAATGTGGCTGAGGCTCAAAAGAATGGAATTGCATTGGTTCCAGAGGACCGTTTGACAGAGGGATTATTTTTACCACAGTCAATTTATAAAAATATATCGGTAACAAGCTTGAAAGAAATTTCAGGAGCGTTTGGTGTAGTAAAAGAAGCGGCACAGAAAGAGTTGTCAGCACATTGGGTTAAAGAAATTGGAGTTGCCACTAAAGACCATACACTGCCGGTTCAGACTCTTTCGGGTGGAAATCAGCAGAAGGTTGTACTTGCACGATGGCTGGCGACTCATCCTAAAATTCTTATATTAAATGGTCCAACTGTAGGTGTGGATATAGGTGCAAAGTATGATATTCATAAATTATTACGTGAATTAGCTAAAGGTGGGATGGCTGTGCTTGTTGTGTCAGATGATGTAGCTGAGATTACAGCCTTATGTGATAGAGCTTTGATTATGAAAGCTGGAAGAATGACAGGCGAATTTAAAGGCGAAGAACTTACAGATGACAATCTGTATAAGTCAACTATATAGGGGGTGTAAAGATGAAATTTAATGTGAAAAGCATCATGAAACAGACGGAATTTTATGTTTTATGTATTATTATCGCATTTTCGGTAATAATTCAGGTGCGTTCAGGTCAGTTCTTTACAAGTAACAATTTAATGGATTTAATAAGGTCAATGATTATACCTGCTATTTACGCATTATGTGCATTGCTGAGTTTTGTAAGTACAGGTGCGGATGTATCATTTCCTTTAATTGCAGCACTTTCAGCGTATATTGCTGTAACACTTGGAAATAACTTTTCATTAGGTGTTATTCCAATATTTATTATAGCAATTGGGGTTGGATGTCTTATTGGCTGTATTAATGGGTTCTTTATTGTTAAGTATAAGTTTAATAGTTTGATAGTAACGCTTGGAACATCATCTATTTGTAGTGGTATTTTGTTTGGCGCATTTGAAGCTGGCAGAACAGAACTGCCAGATAAACTATATAAGCTGAGTAAGATAAATATTGCAACTGTTACAAATGCAAAATCAGGGCTGAGTTCATCTCTTCCGGTTACATTTATTATTATGATAGTACTGTATGTAATTGCATATCTGATTTTAAATTACACAATGGCAGGAAGAAGCGTATATGCAGTAGGCGGAGATGAAGTCAGCGCACAGAGAGCAGGAATAAATGTCGGAAAAGTCAGATTTCTGGTATTTGTTGTAAATGGTGGAATAGCTGCAATTGCAGGTTTATGTTATGCAATGATGTCTTATTTTTATCTCCCAAATGAATATGCTGGAGCAGAAATGCTGGTAATTGCTGCAGTAATTCTGGGAGGAACACGTATGACAGGAGGAATTGGTACTCTCAGAGGATGCCTGCTTGGAACATTGCTTCTTACAATGGTTGCAAATAGTTTGATTTTGCTTGGAATTTCAGTATATTGGGAAAAAGTATTTATAGGAGCAATTATAATAATAGGTACTGCAATTTCTGCTATGCAGGCAAAAAGTGCATCGAAGACGACCGCGAAGAAGAAGGGGGTAGAGTAAACATGAATGAATCAAAGAAAATGAAAAAAAGTATTACCTTACCTTTTGATGAAAATTCGAGAAGATTAATCATTATTTTGGTGGTATTGCTTTTTATAACTGGAATTACAAAGTCATCACAGTTTTTGAATGTAGGAAATGTACAGTCAATTGGAAAGCAGCTTACAGAATATGGCCTTTATGTCACTTGGAATGGGTATATGTATGTTAAGCGGAGGAATTGATTTATCAACAGTATATATTGCAAATTTATGTGGAATAAGTGCAGGATTAATTATTCAGAGTAATACAAGTGGAGTTGCAGGAATAATATTTGCATGTGTAGTTGCACTTGTTGTAGGTGCTTTATGTGGTATTTTTTAACGGATTCCTTGTTAGCTTTCTTAATATTCCGCCAATGCTGGCAACACTAGGTAGTTATGAACTATATATGGGAATATCCATTGTTTTGTCCAAGGGAAGTACTGTCTCTGCGAATGGACAGTTTAATATTCTTTCAGCAATGACGATTTTTGGAATTCCGTTACCATTTATTTTGTTTATAATTTGTACAATTATACTCACATGGATTATGAGTAAAACGAGTTTCGGAAATAAGGTATATTTAGTTGGAACAAATGCGAAATCTGCAAAGTTTGCAGGAATAAATGTTAAGAAGACGACCTTGTGCTGTTACATGATTTCAGGCATTTTATCCGCAGTTGCAGGACTTGTGAGCTTATCGAGATTGAATTCTGCTAAGGCGGATTTTGGAACAAGCTATACAATGCAGACAATATTGGTCGCTGTTTTAGGTGGAATTAATCCGGATGGTGGTTTTGGTAATATACCGTGAATTGCTTTTGCGGTTATTATTCTTCAGACACTGTCTTCTTATTTAAATCAGTTTCCAGCTATCAGCAACTATTACAGAGATATGATCTGGGGCATAGCATTACTTGCAGTTTTAGTATTTAACATTTACATTTCAAAACGACGTGCAAAAAAGGCAGCATCTAAATAAAAAGGAGGTATAAGATTATGCAACACGGAATTTATTACGCATATTGGGAGCATGAATGGGATGGAGATTATCATTATTACATAGACAAGGTTTCGAGTCTTGGTTTTGACATTTTGAAATTGCTGCCGGGCACTCCCGGAATATAGTGATGAAGAGTTAAAGGAATTAAAAAAGCATGCGGCAGATAAAAATATACGACTTACTGTTGGATATGGTCCAGTGCCGGAAAATAATATTTCAAGCAGTGATCCAGCGGTAAGAAAGCATGCACTTGAATTCTATACTGATTTGTTTAAAAGAATGGAAAAAATTGGAGCAACTCTTATTGGCGGAGCTTTATATTCATGCTGGCCTATTGATTTTTCTAAACCGGTTGACAAAAAGGGCGATTGGGAGAGAGGAATAGAAGGAATGGCCAAACTTGGAAGGATAGCAGCAGAATGCGGAATTGAGGTGTCTTGGCCTTGAAAGTTTAAATCGTTTTGAAAATCATGTTATTAATACATCAAAGGAATGCACTGCGTTTGTGAAAAGTGTTCGTGAATTAGAGCCTAAGGCATCTAATGTAAGTGTAATGTTAGATACTTTTCATATGAATATTGAAGAGGAAAGTATTGGTGCAGCAATACGTGAGGCTGGCAGTTTACTGGGACACTTCCATACAGGTGAGTGTAATCGTATGGTTCCGGGAAGAGGACGAACACCTTGGAGAGAGAGATTGAGAGGCATTAAGAGACATTAATTATGATAAGACAGTTGTGATGGAGCCTTTTGTTATGCCGGGAGGAACTGTAGGACAGAATATTAAGGTATGGAGAGATATTGTACCTGACACAAGCGAAGAAGCATTGGATCGTGACGCAAAGAAGGCACTAGAATTTGAACGATATATGCTTGGATGAAATTCGGAGGATAGCAATTGAAAAAATATGATGTTGTTGCTTTAGGCGAGCTACTAGTAGATTTTACTGATTATGGAATGAGTGGACAGGAAAATCCGGTTTTTGAAGCAAATCCGGGAGGAGCTCCGTGTAATGTACTTGCTTTATTAAGAAAATATAATAAATCCTGTACATTCATAGGCAAAATTGGTAATGATTTTTTTGGGAAAATGCTGACTGCTATATTGGATGAAACCGGAATTGATCACAAAGGATTAATTATAGATAATTACTATAATACAACACTAGCATTTGTGAAAATTATGAAAATGGCGACCGAGAATTTTCGTTTTATCGTCATCCGGGAGCGGATATGATGTTATCGTCAGATGAGGTTGAGTATGAACAGATAAAGCAGTCTAGGCTCTTTCATTTTGGAACTCTTTCTATGACTGATGATAATGTAAAGGAGGCAACAAAACGAGCAATTGAGACCGCTAAAAATAACGGATTAATCATTTCTTTTGATCCAAATCTCAGACCACCATTATGGAAAAGTCTGGATGATGCGAGAAACCAGATAGCATATGGATTAAGTCAGTGTGATGTTTTGAAAATCTCGGATAATGAAATTGAGTTTATGACAGGAACATCTGATTTTGACAAAGGAGCAAATATTCTTATGGAGAGATATCCAAATATAAAACTCCTTAATATAACAGCCGGTGCTGATGGAAGCTATTCTTATTATAGAGAAATTAGGGCATACGTACCTTCATATTTGCTTGGTGGAACAATTGATACAACAGGTGCAGGCGATACATTTTGTGGAAGTGTGTTAAATTATCTATTGGATCATGATTTAGAGAATTTGAGTAAAGAAAATTTGATAGAAATGCTGCAAATTGCCAACGCTGCCGCATATCTGGTCACAACAAAGAAAGGCGCAATCCGCTCAATGCCTGATCCGAAAGATGTGCAAAAAGTAGTAAATAATAATTATATAAGAGAAGATTAACGAAAGCCCTGCATATCACGAATATGCAGGGCTTTAATCAGCTGGCAGTTTATTATGAAATACCTGGCTATTTTGGAAATGTATAGAACAACTATATGATTTGATTATTAAAAGAATGATAATTAACATAAAACTATACGATTATTTATTTCTGAATAAATTGCAGACACCCCCTGTGAAGTAGTATAATAACAACAATTAATAAAGCTAATTGCACAAATGGGAATTGGCAATAAGCATGAAATGAGGTTTACACTATGGACGTAAGAAAAATGAGAAACGAATTACTGGGAAAGCGCCTTGTGGCTGCGCTTGAGTCGCGCAACATGGAGGCATATTATGTAGAGACAAAGGAAGAGGCTGTTAAGAAGGCGCTGGAGCTGATTCCAAAGGGCAGCTCAATCAATATGGGCGGTGCCACATCGGTGAAGGAGTGTGGTCTGTATGAGGCGCTCTCAAACGGAGAATATCAGTTTTATGACAGGGAGAAGGTGTCTACGCAGGAGGAGAAGCAGGAGATAGCGTTAAAGGCATTTACATCGGATTATTTCGTTGGAAGTGTCAATGCGATGAGCGAGGATGGCGTATTTATCAATATTGACGGAAATGCAAACCGCGTAGCGGCATATGCTTACGGACCGAAGCATGTGCTTCTCATAGTAGGCATGAACAAGGTCGTAAAGACTGAGGCAAACGCTATGAGCCGTGCGAGAAATGAGGCAGCGCCAATAAACGCACAGCGCTTTGGCATCGACACACCATGCTCTAAGAACGGCACCTGCTTTGACTGTAAGAGTTCGCAGTGTATCTGCTGTCAGATTCTGACAACACGCTTCTCAAGGGTGAAGGGACGTTTCCAGATTATTCTTGTGGATGAGAATCTGGGCTTTTAATATGTGAATAGCCGGAAAGGAAACATAAGAAATGGGATATTTAATTAGTGAGACAACAAAAGAGGAACGCGAGGCAATTGTGGCTGAGTCGCTTGGCAATATCGAGGCTACCTGCGATGGCTGCATGTCGGGGCTTGCCGAGATGTATCAGGACTATATTGACGGAAAGAAGGAGCTTCGTGAGATAAATATGGAGTTCAATGCCAGGTATGTGCACGGAGAGGATATGCCGGGGCGAAGCGGCTGTGGATATAAGTAATGTGAAACGGTTTGGGATAATTACCGAAGCCTAATGATATCAGGGAGAAGCAGATGATTTCATGCAGGGATGTTAACAATTTACAAATGGACGGAATGGAGCTTGTAGCGGGAGCAGCAGGGCTTGACCGGATTGTGTCATGGACGTATCTGGTGCAGACAAAGCCTTATAAGGATCATATGAATCCGGGCAACTTTGCGCTGCTTGTGGTAGATTACAAGAGATTTTCCATGGACGAGGCATATGATGCCATGGTTGAGCTGAATGAGCTGGGGATATCGGGCTTTGCGATTTCGGTTGTGGAGGACAGGGAAGAGGCACCACAGAGGATGAAGGACAAGGCTGATGAACTCAAGCTGCCGTTGTTTTATATCCGGTGGGAGGGAGCTACTTTTGTAGATATTGCGCAGAGCGTCGGAGAGCTGATTTTAGAGACCAGTGTGGATAATAAAAGGACCGGGGACTACCTGTACAATCTGCTCTTTGGATATGAGGTAAATGATAAGTATATCGAGAAGATTTCTGCACAGTTTGGTCTGACCTTTGACCGGCCGTACAGAGTGGGAATCATCGTGATAGACCGCAAATACGGAGTGAATCTGGAGCAGGACGAGCACACATATACATACTATACCGACTGCCTGAACCGCGAGGTTATCCATATGAAGAAAACGCCTATGTATATGAGGTTTTTGAACAAATTTGTGCTTCTTTTGAGGAGACAAAGGATATGGAGACAGAGCATCAGATTGAAAGGATACTTGGGGACTTAGACAGTCGTGCACCATTTGCAGGGCTCATTCACAGCACATGCATACTCGGTGCTGCATACAGGAAGCCTGCGGATTTTGGCAAGAGCTATCAGGAGGCGAAAAATCTCATCCCCAAAAAGGATATTTTACCCAATCCGACCAACAAGAAGGTAATCAGTGCCAGCTCCATGGGCATATACAAGTATATGTTCAATAGTGGCAATCAGCAGGAAATCATGGATTATTGCAACGAGAAGCTAAAGCGGCTTGAGATGTATGACAATGCAAACGGCTCGTTTCTCATAGATACGCTGCTCAATTATTATATGTGTGGCTTTAATGTCGGAAAAACGGCACAGATGATGTACGTTCATCGTAATTCCCTGCAATACCGTCTGAAAAAGATAGAAGAAATACTGGAAATCAGCCTTGATGACTCGATGGAATATCTGGATGTAGTTAATTGTATTCTTGTAAAAAGGCTTATGTTTAATTAGTTACTGTAAAAATGCACAAACAAATTGTGCAAAATTAACATTGCAAAGCTGCTTCATTAAGTTTATTATACGAACTAAGCAAAGGCGCTGGAGGAAAACTCCGGCGCCTTTTCGCATTTCAATAATCAAGGAGGAAAAGCTTATGATGAAGAGAAGTAAGAGATTTGCAGCATTGATATTGACAGGTGTAATGGCAGCGACAACATTGTTTGGATGTGGTTCGTCATCAGGAGGAGCTGCTTCAGATAGCTCAGCGGCAGACAGCTCATCAAAGAAGGTTTTAAAGGTTGGTATGGAATGTGCATATGCTCCATTCAACTGGACACAGGATACAGATACCACACCGGACGGCAGCAAGGCAGTCAAGATAGCAGGCTCTGATTACTATGCATACGGCTACGATGTAGCAGTGGCACAGAAGCTTGCAGACCAGATGGGAATGGACCTTGAGGTACATAAGGTTGAGTGCTCATCAATCGGTATCTCACTCGATGCAGGAGATTATGACTGTATCATCGCCGGTATGGGCAAGACAAAGGAAAGAGAAGCGTCATACGCATTCACAGAGCCTTATTACTATAGAAACAACTGTATTGTTGTTAAGAAGGGCGGCAAGTATTCAAATGTAAAGGGTCTTTCAGATCTCGCAGATACAGGCTGCAAAGTAACGACACAGCTTGGAACAGGCTGGATTCCACTTTTTAGACCAGATAAAGGGTGCTGAGCAGTCAGGAAACTTTGAGACTACATCAGAGTGCTTCCTCGCAATATCAAACGGCAGTGCAGATGTATGTGTAATCGATGTTCCGACAGCAGAGTCAGCAGCACTTACAAATGATGATTTACAGATTATCGAGCTGGATGAGAATGATACATTCACAGGTGATGATGAAATGGTAAATGTATGTATCGCAACAAGAAAGGATGATACAGCGCTCAGAGATAAAATCCAGGATGCCATGAATGCAATCGGCTGGAATGACAAGGCAAAGATGGATGAGCTGATGGATCAGGTTCTGACACAGCAGCCGGCAGCCAACTAGTTGTTAGAGATTTATCTGATTCACGAAAAGATGAAAGACTGTGGGATGATGTTATATCGCATCATCCCACAATAGTCTGATAAACCGGCGTAAGCTGGGGATTAGAGAGATAAAAGTGAGGTAGCAGTATGATGATAAGTAATCCAAGTAATTCGTTAGAATGGATGATATTTCTGGCGCAGAAATATTCAAGCATGTTTATCAAAGGAACCTGGCTTACGCTGTACATATCGGTAGTTGGTACATTGCTTGGCTTCGTATTGGGATATATCGTAGGCATAGTAAATGATGTAAAGCTTAACGATGGCGACAACATCGTAAAAAAGGTCCTTATCCGTATAGTAAAGGTGATATTTACAGTTTATGTTGAAGTATTCAGGGACACACCAATGATAGTTCAGGCGATGATTGTGTACTATGGAATACGCCAGATGGGCTATGAAAACCTGACACCTGTATTTGCAGGTATTCTCGTAACTGTATTAAATACAGGTGCCTACATGGGAGAGACAGTCAGAGCAGGAATCGGTTCAATAGATATGGGACAGCGCGAGGGCGCATGGGCCATGGGAATGTCACCGTTTAAGACAATGCTCTATGTAGTTTTGCCGCAGGCATTCAAGAACATCATTCCTGAGATGGCAAATACATTCCTTTTAAATCTGAAGATGACATCAGTGCTCAATGTTATCGCTGTGCAGGAGCTTTTCATGGCTGCCAAGACAGTCGGTGGAAACTACTACAAGTACTTTGAGTCATATCTGGTCATCGCGGTAATTTACTTTGTACTTTGCTTTGTATTTGATAAGCTCTTCAAGTTGATTGAAAAGAAGCTGCAGGGCAAGACAGACTATGCACTCGCAGTTGAGTACATGGACAATGAATAGGAGGCACAATATGAGTGAGACAGTAATTTCAATTAAGGATTTAAGCAAATCATTTGGTGATCATGAGGTACTTAGAAAGATTGATATTGATGTGCATTCCGGCGAGGTCATTTGTATTGTGGGCTCCTCAGGTTCTGGAAAATCAACACTGCTTAGGTGCATCAACAAGCTTGAGAAACAGACCTCAGGAAAGATTTTATATCACGATAAAGAAGTCAGAAATGTACAAAAGGATATCAATGATTACCGTTCAAAGGTGGGAATGGTGTTCCAGTCCTTCAATTTGTTCAACAATATGACAGTGCTCCAGAACTGTATGCTTTGTACAAGAAGGGTGCTTCATCTGCCAAAGCAGGGAGGCCTTTGACAGGGCAATCACGCATCTGAAGGCAGTCGGCATGGCTCCTTATATCAATGCAAAGCCATCGCAGCTCTCAGGTGGACAGAAGCAGCGAGTTGCCATTGCCAGGTCGCTTTGTATGAACCCGGAGGTGCTTTTATTTGATGAGCCTACATCGGCGCTTGACCCTGAGATGGTCGGAGAGGTGCTAAATGTCATGAAGGACCTCGCGAGGACAGGACTTACGATGATAATCGTCACACATGAGATGGCATTTGCCAGAGATGTTTCTACAAGAACTATTTTCATGGACTCAGGATATGTGGCAGAGGATGCAGCACCGTCAGAGCTGTTTACAAATCCTAAGAATCCAAGAACAAGAGAATTCTTAAGCAGATATCTGGCAGGCTAGATATGGTTGGTATTCAGAAGGAGGAAATGATAAATGGATAATTTTGTAGTAACCTTTGCCAGAGGATTTGGAACAGGCGGAAAAGCAATAGCATCACAGCTGGCAAAAGAGCTTGGAATACACTGTTATGAGAACCGTATTCTGACTCTTGCAAGCCAGCTGAGCGGACTTGACGAGAATGTGTTTCAGGAGGTAAATGAGAAGCTGCGTGAAGAGGGCGGATTTACGAGCTTTTTGCGAGGGCTTCCAAGAGCAAAGGGATATATATCAAGAAATGAGAAGTTCAAATCAGATGACAGGCTCTTTGAGTATCAGAGCCAGATTATCAACGAGCTTGCAGACAAGGAATCCTGCGTCATAGTAGGAAAATGTGCCGACTATGTATTAAAGAACCGCCCAAATGTAGTGAGCATATACATTGAGGCACCGCGTGCATTCTGTGTGGAGCGTACCATAGCCAATATGGGTGTGACACCGGAGGTGGCAAATGCCACTATTGAGAGAACAGATAAGTTCAGGGCAGATTATTACAAGTACTATACACACGGAAACTACTGGACCAATCCGGTGAACTACGACCTGACACTAAACAGTGAGCGTGTCGGTGTGGAAAACTGTGTGAAGACGATAGAGCAGTATCTCATCATAAAGGGCTTTATCAAGGCTGATATGATTAAGCCGGTGGGAGAACTCATATAAAAGTATATAACAAAAAATTGCAGCTCGTGCATTGAGCTGCAAATTTTT
>VOFH01003800.1_pt1:0-25000 | contig 49373 bp, 67 predicted proteins | sample 5384091 | NCBI WGS metagenome assembly VOFH01 (sample SAMN12384727, study PRJNA508395) | human gut metagenome | isolation source: healthy gut G | host: Homo sapiens
AGAAATCTACAATATGGATAAAAAAGAAACATTTGGTGGGGAAATAGCAAAAGCAATTGCCAGTTAAAGATATATATAATGATTTGGCACATCCTACGTTAAGTACAGTGGGACTGGGATTGCAAGGGGTAACGAAATTAGCTTTAGCACCAATATCTGCATTAGTATGGGGATATGATAAAATTGCAGATTATTTGAATGTTGCAATACCTGAGTATTTTGAAAAAAAGAAAAATAGAAAAAGAAAAGATCATTTCACCAGATCCTGCGATTGCAGTTCCAGTAGTCGAGGCAATGAGATATACTTCGCATAAAGAAGAATTAAGACAGATGTTTACGAATTTATTAGGGGAAGCTATGAATGCAGATTCTACTGATGCCCATCCAGCGTTTGTGAATATAATAAAACAATTATCTCCGGATGAAGGGAAAATGATTAAGTACTTATACCAAGACGATAAACAACCGATGATAAAGATTAGAATCAAATTGGCCGACAATGCTGGCGAGAGTGATTTATTACCGTATTTTAGTGATATAGGATATAAAGCTGATTGCCAATATCCACAAAAATTCCCGGAATATTTAGATAATTTACATAGGTTAGGAATTGTTGAGGTATATTATGAGCGATTTTTAACAGATAAAAAAAGTATTATGAAGAATTGAAACACCATCCATATTTTCCACGTATAGAAGAAAATGAAAAGATTAATATTGTGGAAAAGAAAAGTATGTATGAATTGAGTGAATTTTGGAAAAAATTTTGTAAAGTGTGTTTGTATTAAAGTATGTGATTTATTAATGTATAAGTGGCAACAAATTGGCAACAGAAAATCAGCAAGCCAAAATAATATATGTAACAGAGATAAAATAACGGCAGAAAAGAGGTGAAAACTAAACAGATATGTCTAATAATGTCTTCGGACTTGCCGAGTTTGAGTAAACAAAAAAAAATATTTAGTAAATTCAGCATTTATGCGGGTTTGAGGCGCTCCAAGAAGTCTTTTGATAACAATTTGATAACGGTTGCATGAGAGCCATTATTCTTATGGTCCAGTGGTTTTGGAGTTGGAGAATGGTGGAATGGTGGCTGTGCAACGAATAATCCATATTAGAAAGCCCTTAGCTGTGGGTATAAAACTCATAGCTAAGGGCTTTTTGTCGTTATTTTGGAGGTGTTTTTCTTCTCTTTGGTGCAGGAAGTTCCTCATACATGGACAGGAACAGATTGCAGAGAAATTCTCTGTTTTCGATATCCTCAACTAAGAGCATTTCTTTTGCACCTTCATACGGTAATTTGTAAGTTGCTAAGAAAAGGCTTGGTTTATGAATAAAAAAGCCCCCAGCACAGGGGCTTAACAAACCGCCTATGTGGGGGAAAACTCATTTATGGATTATAATTCAGTTTTTACGAAGATATCGTAGATCGCCCGGATCGTTTGGCTCAAAATCATCATTTGTAACGCCAATGATGATGTTAAGTTCACTGGATCCCCTGGTCGATCATCTTTACGTTGATCTTAGCGTGTGCGAGGGCCGCGAAGATTCTTGCGGCAGTTCCGCGCATTGCCTTCATACCGCGGCCTACGACTGCGATCACAGCGAGGTCGGACTCTAATGTGACAACATCCGGATGAACGGAGCGCTGGATACCGGAGAGGACTGCCTGTTCCTTCTCTTGAAACTCATCCTGGTGGACGAGTACAGACATGGTGTCGATGCCGGATGGCATGTGCTCGAAGGAGATTCCGTTCTTCTCGAATACCTCGAGGACCTTTCTCCCAAACCCAATCTCGGAATTCATCATTGCCTTGTCGATGTTCATAGCGCAGAAGCCCTTCTTTCCGGCAACACCTGTGATGGTGTAGTGCGGACGCTTGCTGGTGTTCTCGACGATCATGGTACCCGGATCTTCCGGACGGTTCGTGTTGCGGATATTGATCGGGATTCCGGCTTTTCTTACCGGGAAGATTGCGTCCTCATGAAGGACACTTGCACCCATGTAGGAGAGCTCACGGAGTTCTGTGTAGGTGATGGTCTCAATCGGAGCCGGATTCTCAACAATTCTCGGATCTGCTACGAGGAAACCGGAAACGTCTGTCCAGTTCTCGTAAAGGTCCGCCTGGACTGCACGTGCCACGATGGAACCTGTGATATCGGAACCGCCGCGGAGAAGGTGTGGATCGTTCCGTCCGGCTTAGCACCGTAGAATCCCGGAATGACTGCCTGCTTTAAGGAGGCGAGATGTTCACGCATCTCCTCGTTGGTCTCCTCGGAGAGGAAATTTCCCTCAGCATCGAAGCGAATCACATCGGCTGCGTCCACGAAGGTGAAACCGAGGTAATTTGCGGCGATGATGCCGTTCAAGTATTCTCCTCTGGAAGCCGCGTAGTCGCGTCCGGCTTTCTTTAAGAAATTCTCCTCGATCTTCGCAAATTCAAAATCGAGGTTTAAGTTTAAGTCAAGGCCATCGATGATATCGGTGTAGCGCTTCTTGATCTGGTCAAGGATGCGCTTATAGCTTTCGCCTGCGCATGCAGCGTCGTAGCACTGGTATAACATGTCGGTCACTTTTGTGTCTTTGCTGTCTCTTTTTCCCGGTGCCGACGGAACAACATAGCAGCGGGTCTTGTCGGCTTCGATGATTGCCTTTACTTTTTTAAACTGACGGGCACTTGCGAGGGAGCTGCCGCCAAATTTTACAACCTTCTTCATAATCTGTCTCCTGTGTGTAAGTAAATGATATATGCCGGATTCCACCTTAGTGGATTACCTTTGGTGTCGGGAAGTATTCGAAGAATACCTTGGCAACCATCTTGTCTCTGGAAATGTAGTGGTTCTGCCAGTAGCGGGCATCCAGGGAGTAGTTGCGGTTGTCGCCCATCATGAAGTAGCAGTTTTCCGGAACTTCAAAATGGTAAGTTTCATGCTGGTTCATCGGCTCTGCGATGTACGGTTCGTCGAGCGGTGTGTCAGATCCGTTTAAATAGACCTGATCGTCCACGATATCGATCACGTCGCCAGGCATACCGATCACGCGCTTCACATAGTAGATCGTGTGGCCGCGCTTTCCGACTTCGGAACCGCAGGCCGGGCAGGTATCCTGCTTATCGCCCTCTATGATCGCACCGCACTGTGGGCACTGCCAGCCAAAAACGAAGATTGCTACATCGCCGCGTTCCGGTTCAGAGAATTTGTAATGGAGTCTGGAGCCGATGACACGGCTTCCTGCCATGATAGTGTTTTCCATGGAACCTGTTGGGATTTCACTGTTTGCAATGACGAAAGTGGTGAGCACGAAGGCGATCACAGCGGCAGATACGAGAACCTGCACCCAGCTGATGAGCTCTGCCACCCAGCCTGTTTTTTCTTTCTTTTCTTTTTCGTTATTTTCCATATAAATGATCATAACCTCGTTTGACTAATATTTACGGGAAGGATATACTGTAAGAGTAAATACGATTGCCCGTATGCATACAATAAAGAGTTTATGATAAATTGTCAAGCTTCGCAAGGGAATTTCGAAAAAGGTAAGGAAGTTTTTTATTTCCATCAGGAAATCCGGCGAAATCCGTAGACGAAATACGAATAACAAGAAGGCAGCAGCCTGAAATACGGAATTGCGATCCGGAAAATGCTTGCTGTGCAGAGAACATTTTCAGTTATAGTTTGTGCAGGAGAGAACAGCAACCATTTTCACAGATTTATGTTCCAGACTTTGTGATAATACTTGTATCACCAAAGCGAAAATGTTAAAATACTGTTAAGAAAATTGCGGGCGATTATCATCCGCTGATGGATCTGATCATTTTTGCGGAGCGTGCCAAGAGAAAGGCATGCGGATGCAGCAGGGGGAGTGCTGAATGGAAAAAATCTTATATGATCTGATGGATTGGGCCGGAATCGAGGAACTTGTCTATTCCGAGGCGAGCGATCCGGGACGGCTTTTAGGGGAACATGTGATAAAGGAAGGTCTTCTGATCCAGGCTTTTCTGCCGAACGCGGAGAAGGTGTCCGTAAAAATCGGCGGGGAATTGTTCCCAATGGAAATGGCAGACGAGAACGGCTTTTTCGCGGTGCTTTTAGAAGATCGAAAAGAACTGGTTCCGTACCATTTCTGTATCACTTACACAGACGGGGACAGCGAGGAAATCGTTGACCCATACAGCTATCAGTTCCACACCGCGTTTACAGAGGAAGAAGTGCGGAAGTTCGGTGCGGGGATCTATTATGATTCCTATGAGAAATTCGGGGCACATCCGGCGGTGGAAGCCGGGATCGAGGGCGTTCACTTTGCGGTGTGGGCGCCGGATGCGATGCGCGTCAGCGTTGTGGGCGATTTCAACTTCTGGGACGGAAGACGCCACCAGATGAAAAAGCGAGGTCCGTCGGGGATCTACGAGATCTTTATCCCGAACCTGAAGCCCGGCGCGATCTACAAATATGAGATCAAGACAAAAGCAGGACTTCCGATGCTGAAGGCGGATCCGTACGGAAACTATGCGGAGCTCCGCCCGAATACGGCATCTGTTGTCTGGGATATGTCCGGTTACAAATGGAACGATGATGAGTGGATCAAAAGAGCGGGCAGCGGCGAAAGACCGCCTGAAGGATTCCCCCGATGTCCATCTATGAGGTCCATCTTGGTTCCTGGATGCAGAAAACGGTAGCACAGAATGAGAACGGTGAGGACATCAACGGCAGCCAGTTCTACAACTACCGGGAGATCGCGGAGAAGCTGGCAGCCTATGTGAAAGAGATGGGATACACCCATGTGGAGCTCATGCCTGTGATGGAGCATCCTCTGGATGAATCCTGGGGTTATCAGGTAACAGGCTACTACGCGCCGACGAGCCGTTTTGGAACACCAGATGATTTCAAGGCGTTTATGGATCATATGCACAAAGCAGGAATCGGCGTGATTCTGGACTGGGTTCCGGCCCATTTTCCGCGGGATGCCCACGGCCTTGCAGCCTTTGACGGGACATGCCTCTACGAGCACCAGGATCCGCGCCAGGGATCCCATCCCCACTGGGGAACGCTGATCTATAATTACGGCAGACCGCAGGTAAGTAACTACCTGATTGCCAATGCGCTTTACTGGGTGGAGCAGTTCCATGCAGACGGAATCCGGATGGATGCGGTCGCTTCAATGCTGTACCTGGACTACGGAAAGAACGACGGGGAATGGGTGGCTAACATATATGGAGGAAACGAGAACCTGGAGGCAGTGGAATTCTTAAAGCATTTAAATTCCATCTATGCGAGGGACACGAAAGGTTCTGTCCTGATCGCTGAAGAGTCCACGGCCCTGGCCGAAGGTCTCCGGTGATGAGAACGATGGCGGACTTGGATTCGACTTCAAGTGGAACATGGGCTGGATGAATGATTTCCTGGATTACATGCAGTGCGATCCGTATTTCCGCCATGACCACTACGGGGAGCTGACCTTCAGCATGCTCTACGCATACAGTGAAAAATTTGTTCTGGTATTCTCCCATGACGAGGTGGTCCACGGAAAAAGGATCCTGGCAGGTAAGATGCCGGGGATACCCAGGAGAAGAAGTTCGCGAACCTCCGCACCGCCTACGGCTTTATGATGGGTCATCCGGGAAAGAAACTTTTTTGTTTATGGGACAGGATTTCGGCCAGATGGATGAGTGGAACGAGAAGGCGAGCCTGGAGTGGGGACTCTTGAAATATGATATCCACAGCCAGATGAAGGATTATGTGAAAGCACTGAACCACTTATACCGCACACAGCCGGCGCTCTACAGGATGGACTACGAGCCGGAGGGCTTCGAGTGGATCAACTGCACATACAACGATGAAAATATCGTTATATTTGAGAGAAAAACGGAAAAGCCGGAAGAGACTCTGCTCTTTGTCTGCAATTTCGCTCCGGTGGAGCATGAGAAGTTCCGTCTCGGCGTTCCGTTTGCGGGAAAGTATAAGGAGATCTTAAACAGCGATGCGAAGCAGTTTGGCGGCAGCGGAATGACGAACCCGAGGGTCAAGATGTCGAAGAAAGAGGAGTGGGATACGAGAAAGAACTCGATTGCCATCAACCTTGCTCCGATGTCCACAGTCATATTTTTCTGCACTCCGTATGAGGAGGAGCCGGTGACGGAGAAAAAAACCGGCGGAGAAGAGAAAACGCCCGGCACGGCAGCCATCGGTAAAGCTGCCGGCGAGCCCGTTGGATGTGATCTCCGAGAAAGTTGGGCAGATCATAAAGACGGCGAAGGAGAGTCAGACAAAGAGAGGGCATTAAAATATCCGGGAAGCAACAGGTGAAATGACATGAAAGAACATACATTGGATATTCTCACCGCGGCGCTCATCAAATACGGAACCAGAGTCTTCTGGGCGGCGGTTATCGTATTTGTGGGACTGCGGATCATCAGGATCGCCCGCAAGGCAGCCGGTCAGATCATGGACCGTGCCGGGGTGGAGGTTACGGTAAAAAGTTTCTGGACATGCTGCTTCATGCAGTTCTCTTCGGCGTTATGGTATTCATGGCGGCGGATCAGCTGGGAATCAAGACGACCTCCTTCGTGGCGGTCATCGGTACCGTCACTCTGGCCTTCAGCCTTGCGATGCAGAATACGCTCTCGAACTTCGCGGGCGGAACCCTGATCCTGCTTCTGAAACCGTTTAAGGTGGGCGATTATATCAGCACGAGCTCCGGTGAAGGAAACCGTTGAGTCCATCGGCCTTGTATATACGACGCTCCTGACAACGGATAACCGGGTCATCACGATCCCGAACAGCTCCGTGTCCAGCGCGCCGCTCACAAACCTCACAAGGACCGGAAAACGCCGCCTGATCATTAATGTGGGAATCGGATATTCTTCTGATCTTTTTAAAGGCGAAGAATGTCCTGAAAAAGATCTTCGAGGAGAACCCGGGGATCATGAAGGATCAGCCGGTTCAGGTTGTCGTGGATGCGCTGGGAGACAGCAGTGTTGTTTTAAGCGCCAGAGGCTGGACGACCTGTGAGGATTACTGGACAACGAAGTGGTCCATCACAGAGGCGATCAAGCTCACGTTTGACAAAGAGGGATCGAGATCCCGTACCAGTATATGAATGTGATGATGACAAAGGAATCATAGTGCGGACCGGGCATAGTTTCGGGATAACGCGGCTCATAAAGAAAAGAGAGTCCGGACAGGGGAAAGACTGCAGGGCTCTTTTTTCGTATATTGTTACAAAAATGCTTGATTTTTTGTGAAAATCTGATAGAATCAATTTTAAATTGTTTCTGCGTTGCGGACAAATGTTTGTGGAAAGAGACTGGGCTTTTTTGCGCAAAAAATGCTGACAGGTCGCACGATTCCGGAAAAGAGTGAAACATGCAGAGGCTAAAAGCAAAAAAGGAGGATTGAATATGAAAGAACATATGGCAGATTGGCGTATCCATGCACTTGCTTTCGTACTCACCGTAATTGCCGAATTTATCGGCACCAAAAAATTCAGTTTCGGGCCTTTGTCCTTCTCACTGTTTCCGATGCTGTATGTACTGATCCTTGGAGCAATCCTTGGAATCGCGAAAATGATTCCACAGAAGATGATGACAGAAGCATCACCGTATATTGGAATCAGCGTTATGATGCTGACAGCAAAGATCGCATCCACGATCGGACCGAACCTCGGCGCGGTTGTCAAAGCCGGACCGGCGCTGATCCTTCAGGAATTCGGAAATCTGGGAACTGCGGTTTTAGCGCTCCCGATCGCCGTATTTGTATTCCATATGGGACGCGCGGCAATCGGAACCTCCTTCTCTATTTCAAGAGAGAGCTCCCTTTGCGGTCGTTGCCGATAAATACGGTCTTGATTCAGATGAAGGAATCGGTGTTATGGGTGGATATATCACAGGTACTGTATTCGGAACCATGTTCAACGGTATCTTCGTTTCCCTCCTCTGCTCCTTAAATATCTTCCATCCGTACGCGCTTGGAATGGCGTGTGGAACAGGTTCCGCATCCATGCTTTTCTGCCAGCCTTGCGGCAGTCGTTGAGGCATATCCGGATATGGAAGCGGAGATCACTGCTTACGCGGCGACCTCAAATATGCTGAGCAGTGTGGATGGCCTTTATATGAGTCTTTTCATCGCACTTCCAATGTGTGAATTCATGTACAAGCTGTTCACAAAGAACAACAGGCATTATAAAGACGGACTCCCGATCGGCGCTAAGGTAAAAGTTAAAGCAGCCGGGGAAGAATAGGAGGGATCCATATGGACGCAGCAGTATGGTTTAAAAGAATCAAATGTCTTGTCCTTGTATGCATCTTCGCATCCATCGGCAATTTTATCAGTACATCAAAGGCCGGAAACCCGGTAACCCCGCTTGAGGCAGTGCCCGGGCTCGTGCTTCTTCTTTTATGCACGCTGGTGGGCTGTATCATTTATGAGCTGATCAATAAGGTTTCACCGAAGAATCTTCCGGCGATCGCCTATATCTCATTTATTGCGATCCTGATCACGATCCTGGGGTGTCAGCCCGATCGCGGATTACGCGATCGAACAGATCGGAAAGATCGGACTTCTTCCGCTTTGCACTCCGATCCTTGCATATGCCGGAATCTCCATCGGAAAAGATGTGGATACATTTAAGAAACAGGGATTTGCGATCGTAGTCGTAGCGATCTTCACGTTCGCGGGAACATTCCTCGGTTCTACGATCATTGCCCAGATCATCTTAAAAATGACAGGCGTGATCTGATGATCAGATATGAAAAATGGGAATAGGTTGTAAAAACAGCGCACTCATGTTATCATTATAACACTGGTGCCGCCGCATGAAACAGAGCCGCGGACGTCCAATCATAACGATAATGGAGTGAAGTTTCCATGTACCATGATCTTACAAAAGGGAGCATCTCACGCTCCCTTCTTTTTATTTGCCCTGCCGATGATGGCAGGAAATCTTTTACAGCAGTTTTACAACATCACGGACACCCTGATCGTCGGCCGTGTCCTTGGGAAAAATGCTCTGGCGGCGGTGGGATCTTCCTACACGCTGATGACATTCCTGACCTCGATCTTTCTGGGGCTCAGCATGGGCTCCGGCGCACTGTTTTCCATTTACAGGGGAAAAGGAGATGAGAGGGCACTGAAGTCCTCCATCGCCCACGCCTGCGGCCTGATCCTCGCTGTAACGCTTGTTTTGAACGCAGTTGTCTATATTTTCATTGATCCGATTTTAAGCTTCTTACGGGTCCCTGAGGAGGTCTGGGGCGGTATGAGAGAGTATCTGCTGATCATTTTCGCGGGTCTGCTCGCCACGTCCCTCTATAATTTCTTCTCCTGCCTGTTAAGAGCACTGGGAAACTCTACGGTTCCGCTGGTGTTTCTTGCGGTATCCGCGATCTTAAACATCGCGTGGGATCTTTTATTTGTGGCGGTCTTTCATTGGGGAATCGCCGGTGCGGCCTATGCGACGATCTTTGCCCAGTACGTATCTGGGATCGGTATTTTGCTCTACGTTCTTTTCCGATGCAGAAGCCTTTTTCCGGAGAGAAAGGATCTTTGCTTTGACGGCGGAATCTTAAAGGAGATCGCGGGACTTTCCTCCCTGACCTGCCTGCAGCAGTCGGTGATGAATTTCGGCATCCTTATGATCCAGGGGCTGGTAAACAGCTTTGGCGCCACCACCATGGCGGCTTTGGCGGCGGCAGTAAAGGTCGACACCTTCGCATATCTTCCGGTTCAGGACTTTGGAAACGCCTATTCGACCTTCATCGCCCAGAACTACGGCGCGGGAAATAAAGAACGGATCCACCGCGGCACAAAGGAATCCTTTGCCATCAGCACGGCATTCAGCCTTGTGATCTCAGCGCTGGTCTTTGCCTTCGCGGCACCGCTCATGCAGATCTTCGTGAGCTCCGCAGAGACGGCGGTCATCGCCTCCGGCGTCCGTTATCTCAGGATCGAGGGCACGTTCTATTTTGGAATCGGCTGCCTGTTCCTGCTTTACGGATATTACAGGGCGATCAAGAGGGCGGAGATGTCTGTGGTGCTTACAGTGATCTCCCTCGGAATCCGTGTGTTACTTGCCTACGTGCTCTCTGCCACATTCCTCGGTGAGACAGGAATCTGGATGGCGATCCCGATCGGCTGGATACTGGCAGATCTCACAGGACTTTTTATACATGAGGAAGACCTGGTAAAAGAAAGACAACTTTTTCTTACGGTCAGCGCAGCAAGTGCGCAGACCTACTGAACAGTTACAAGAAAAGTTACAAAGAAAGAACTTTTGCAAAATAAGAATTAAAAAATGTTGAATCTAAAAAATACGCTGTACAGGAGAATGAACCCCATGTACAGCGTATTTTTTGTTGCCGCGTGCCCAGATCTGGCGTTTGATCTGCGCTATCCTGCGGTCAGCGCAGCAGACATATTTAAACTAACTTACTCAACAGCTTCTCTTTTCTATCGATCATCTCGTCGATCCTCTCGATATAGGAAGCTACATCCTTTACATTCTCCGCGCGCTCCAGACGGTTTTCCGCCGGGAACGTGACTTTCGTGGTGGTTCCGGCACCGCAGGCCACGATGGTCTGCTTTTCCTCCATAATGAGGATATTGTAGATACATGCTTTTCCGGGTGCCGCATAGCCGACATTCTCGAAATTTCCGGCCATATTTTTCTGACGGTACAGGTAATACGGCTCAAGACCCATCTCGCGGGCGTACTTCGCGGTGAGATCGATCATCTCCTGAGTGTTCTGGATCTTTAAGTTCGCGTAGCGCTCCTTGAAGATATTCAGTCTCGCCGCACGCTTGATGGCGAGAGAGTGGACCGTCACGCTGTCCGGGGCAAGCTCTCTGACCTGCTCCATGGTGCTGCGGACGTCATCGATATCTTCCTCCGGAAGTCCGATGATGAGGTCCATATTGATATTGTCAAAGCCAAGATCTCTTGCCATGCGGAATTTTTCCTTCACCATATCCACGGTGTGGTGGCGTCCGATCAGATCCAGAGTTGCCTGCTTCATCGTCTGCGGATTGATGGAGATCCTGGAGATATTGTGGGCACGGAGAACTTTGAACTTGTCTTCGGTGATGCTGTCCGGACGTCCGGCTTCCACAGTGAATTCCTGTACCTTTGAGAGGTCAAAGGTATTCTCGATCTTTGTGAGCAGGGCGTCCAGTTCCTCGGCCTTTAAGGACGTCGGAGTTCCGCCGCCAAAGTAAACCGTGTCGAGAGTACGTCCCTTCATCTTTTCTGCCACATAGTCTAATTCTTTAAACAGCGCTTCAAGGTAGAGATGAACCTTCTTTTCCCACGCGCCGATGGGGTAGGAGGTGAAGGAACAGTAGAGGCAGGTGGTCGGACAGAACGGAATTCCCACATAGAGGCTGTATCCCGTCTCATAGTCGATATGGCTTAAGAGCTCCCTGCTCCCGTTTCGCGACCTCCACACTTAAGTCGATCTTCTCTTTGCTTGTCAGGTACATGTCCCGCATGAAGGAACGGATGCTCTCCTCATCCTCACCCTGATCAAGTCTCGTCATGGCGATCTTTGTCGGGCGGATACCGGTCAGGGTCCCCAGGGGAGTTCTTTTCCTGTCCGTTTTTTAACATGCCGTAAAGCTCTTTCTTGATCGTTGTCTTTGCGTTTAACCGCACATCGTAGTCGATCGGAAATACGGTCTCATCTGCGACAGTGCCCGCCGGATCCGTGATCTTCAAGCCAAATTTCGTCTCATCAGCGTTCTGTGTGCAGATTCCCTCCACATAAAAATCCACGTCGTCCTGTTTTTCATGGCCAAAAGTCTCACCCGGATAAAACGCCATCAAAAGCTCCCGGATATCCTGCTCATAAGCAGTATCGTTCAATAAAATTCCAATCATCCCATTGCCCCCGAAAGAGGATTATACTTCTTTTCAAAACCGATGGTAGTCGTGTCCATATGCCCCGGATAGACCATGGTGTCGTCCGGCAGTGTGGAGAGCAGACGTCTTACAGACTCGGCGATCTGGCGTCCGCTTCCCGTCGGGAAATCTGTGCGGCCGTAGGAGCCTGCAAACAGGGTATCTCCGGAGAAGAGAACAGATTCTTTTTCGATATAGTAACAGCAGGAACCGATGGTGTGTCCCGGTGTTTCAAATACTTTCCATGTAAATCCGGCGATGGAAAGCTCGTCACCTTCCTTCACGGTGACATCCGGTGTGATCGTATACGGTTCTCTGAAATAGCCTGCCACGAGACTCTTTTGGCCATCCGTCAGGACATCGATCTCCTTTTCGCATGCGTAGATCGGTACATTCCAGGTCTCCTTCAGTTCCTTTGCCGCCATGATGTGGTCGAAGTGACCGTGGGTCAGAAGGATCGCTTCCGGCTTTAACCCCAGGGATACCGCCATATTGGCGATCTGACCGGCGCCATCGCCCGGATCGATAACGGCAGCTCGTTTTGTCTCATGATCATAGACCAGATAGCAGTTGGTTCCAACCATGCCGACTACCAGAGTCTTGATGCGGATCTCGCTCATAGTTTACTTTCCTCCATTTTCAACAGCATAAAGAGAAGTGCTTCGCCTTTATGCCGTTACAGTTTTCTGCTGTGGTTTTCAAACATTCGTGTATAAAAAGGCCTGCCGTCCGTAGCACCTCCGGCAGACCTTTATCACCGCACTCACGGCGCACTTTCACACACCTGAATGCAGAGTTATCTAAATTTTTATCAGCCCGTGGTTCTCTCAATATCCAGCACGCCGTCGATCTGGCGCAACTTTGCCATCAGGTTGTTTAATTCTTCGATTCCATGGATATCGAAGCTCATGGTGATCGTCGCCTTGCCCTGCTTATTCACGCGGGAGTTCATCGCTTTGATGTCGATCTCGCGCTCTGTAAAGATCTTGGAGATATCCACGAACATTCCGATCCGGTTGTTCGCGAAGATCGAGATCTCTGTGGAGTAGGTTGCGGCACTGTTGTCCTCCTCAACGCCCTGCCACTCTGCGTCGATTAGGCGGCTTCTCTCGATCTCCGGGAGATTTAAGACGTTGATACAGTCCGTTCTGTGGATCGTAATTCCGCGGCCTCTCGTCACGAAACCAACGATCTCGTCGCCCGGAACCGGGCTGCAGCACTTGGAAAACCGGACCGCAAGGTCATGGATACCTTTACGATAATGCCGCTTTTCGATTTGCTGCCCTTGATCGGAACCACAGCAGGTTTGTTGTTGTCACCGATGGCATCAAGAATCGTTGCATCGGTCACTTCGCGTTTCAGCTTCTTTGTGCGCTCCTCGATCATCTTGTTGATGACCTGCCCCTCTTTTAATCCGCCGTGTCCGACGGATGCAAGAACGGAATCCCAGTCCTGAAAGGCGTAGCGCTTTAATACTTTATCCACAAACTCCGGCTTATTGATATCGGAGAAGTTGATCCCCTTTGCCTTACAGTAGCGGTCAATCATTTCGCGGCCTTTTAAGATATTGTCAGCCTTCCGCTCCTGCTTGAACCAGGCGTTGATCTTGTTTCTCGCCTGGCTGCTCTTGATGATATTTAACCAGTCACGGCTTGGTCCCTTGGAATTCTGGGATGTCATGATCTCGATCCGGTCACCGTTCTGGATCACATAGTCAATATTTACGAGCTTTCCGTTGACTCTCGCGCCCACCATCTTGTTTCCGACAGCCGTGTGGATCGAGTAAGCGAAGTCGATCGGTGTGGAGCCGCTTGGCAGTGCCTTTACGTCTCCGGTCGGGTAAAACAGTACACGCTGTCGGAGAACATATCGAGGTCGCTCTTGATGGCATTTAAGAATTCCTTGTTGTCGGACATATCCTGCTGCCACTCAAGGATCTGGCGCAGCCAGCTTAACTTCTTCGCCTCATCACCGGCAGCAACCTGTCCGCTGCCGCTCTCTTTATATTTCCAGTGGGCGGCGATACCATATTCCGCTGTACGGTGCATCTCGAAGGTACGGATCTGATCTCAAATGGCTGACCGGTTGGTCCGATCAGCGTCGTATGCAGAGACTGGTACATATTTGGCTTCGGCATCGCAATATAATCTTTGAAACGTCCCGGAATCGGTTTGTACATCTCGTGGATCACACCCAGAGCTGCGTAACAGTCTTTTTACGGATTCCACGATGATACGGACCGCAAAGAGGTCATAGATCTGATCCAGCGTCTTGTGCTGGTTGACCATCTTTTTGTAGATGCTGAAAAAGTGCTTGACGCGTCCGTTGACCTCGCACCCGATCTCAGCATGTTCCATGTGGGTCTTGATCTCGGCGATAATATCATCGATGAATTTCTGGCGCGCTTCGCTTGTCAGGGCAATCTTTTCTTCCAGTTCTTTGTATACATTTGGCTCGAGATACCGTAACGCAAGGTCATCCAGTTCGATCTTGATCTTGGAAATACCGAGTCTGTCAGCAAGAGGGGAGTAGATCTCGATGGTCTCTCTCGCCTTCTCCTTCTGCTTTTCCGGGCGCATATACTGAAGCGTCCGCATATTGTGGAGACGGTCCGCAAGCTTGATGATAATGACACGGATATCTTTTGCCATGGCGAGGAACATTTTTCTTAAGTTTCTCCGCCTGCATTTCCACCTTATCCGCCGACCAGGATAACTGGGTCAGCTTTGTAACACCGTCGACTAAGAGGGCAACCTCTTTTCCGAATATCTCGGCGAGCTGTTCCTCTGTATATACGGTATCTTCCACCACGTCGTGGAGAAGTCCGGCTGCGATCGTCTCTTTATCCATCTCGAGATCCGCGAGGATGATCGCCACACAGAGCGGATGGATAATGTACGGTTCCCCGGATTTTCGCTTCTGGTCTTTATGGGCATTATCCGCAAGCTGATATGCCTTCTCGATCATGCTCAGATCATCGGACGGATGGTACTTTCTGATACTGGCAACAAGATCCCGGTAAAGAACATCAGGACTTGTGAAATCAGCAGGCGCTTCCAGCTCGCCTTCGATCGTTTTCAGTTTGTTTTCTTCCATAAAATCTCCCACCTTCATTTTTAGCGTACCATCCGGTCATGTCCGCCGCAGAAATCCGTCGTTTTCCCGGTATTTTCGACAAAAGCAGACACTCCTGAAATATATCAACCATTATAAAATTTTTGGCATAAATTGCAATCGTTTTGTTGTGGTTTTAGACCGCTGCTTTTCCGGAAGGATTCCCCGATGCGGGGACTCTTATACAGGGGCGTTCCGGATTCGGGATATAAAATGTTTATGACAGACATATCTTATTCTTATAGTGCTACCGTATTAAAGTAGTTGAACTTTAAAGGACAATGTATTATAATGCAAATATTAAAATTTTATAAATAAATTGGAAAGGGGTACTCCATTATGGATACAATGAGTCTCACAGCAAAGTATGAAGATGAAATGATTGCCATTCGCAGGCATATTCATAGACATCCGGAGCTTAGCAACAAGGAATATAAGACAACGGAGTTCATCCGCGAAAAACTGACGGAATACGGTGTGGAGATCGCTGAGATCGGGATGAAGACCGGCGTTGTTGCCGTTATCCGCGGCGGAAAACCGGGAAAAACCGTTGCGATCCGCGAGGATATCGACGCACTTCCGATGAAGGAACTCACAGGACTTCCGTTCGCCTCCGAGAATGATGGTGCCTGCCATTCCTGCGGACATGATATCCACACAACCGTGCTTCTCTACTGCGCGAAGGTATTATCAGAGATCCGTGAGGAGCTTGCCGGAACGGTCATGCTGATCTTCCAGCCGGCAGAAGAGCATATGGGAGCCGGAGAGCTTGTCGACTGCAATTTCACGCAGGTTGCGAAACCGGACGCATTTATCGGTCTCCACGTATCACCGGAGATCGATGCCGGAAGCATCGGATTAAAAAGGGACCGGCAAACGCGTCCAATGATTTCTTTAATATCAAGATCAAAGGAAAGGGCGGACATGGCGCTCATCCGAAAACTGCATCGATCCGGTCGTAATCTCCGGTTATGTGATCACACAGCTTCAGACCGTGATCTCCCGTGAAAACTATCCGGTATATCCGGGCGTTCTTACCATCGGCAGCATCCACGGCGGAACCGTAAACAATATCATCCCGGATTACGTGGAGATGCACGGAACACTGAGAAGCCTTGATCCGACTGCCGCAAAAAAATGATGGCTGCCATCGACCGCGTCGTAAAAGGCTGTGCCGAGTCCATGAGAGGAACCGCGGAGGTCGAATGGGAAATCGGAGTTCCGCCGCTCGTAAATGATGATTCCATCATCGAGGCAGTTGCTGAGGCCGCTGCAAAGACCATCGGTACTGACCATGTTTCCTACGTGAAGAATCCGTCAATGGGTTCCGAGGACTTTTCTGTTCTCTTCCCGAAGTTCGACCGGGCGCACAGTTCCGCTTAGGATCCGGAAATAACGAGGATCCGAATTCCAGACACGGCCTTCATAACTCTAAAAAACGTATTCGATGAGAAGTGCATCCGCACAGGCGCATCCGTAATCATCCAGTACGCGAGATTTCTTAAGATAAAGGAGAATACTTATGGAAAACAACAAGAAAAAGCTGCAGATCCCAAGTACATGTGCACTGTTATTCATGCTCATGATCGTCTGCACCATCCTGACCTGGATCGTTCCGGCAGGTGAATTCGATACAGAGAAAGTGGGCGACTTAAACAAGGTTATCGCAGGTACCTATCACACCGTAGAAGCTTCCCCGGTCGGTCCGTGGGCAACTATCATGGCAGTCGTACAGGGGATTCTACAAAGCCGCAAAGTTAATGGTCATGATCATGTTTGTCGGCGGTGCCGTTGAGATCCTTGAAAAGACAGGAGCGATCCACGCTGCCTTCGGAAAACTTGCTTCCAAGCAGAACTTAAATGTAAACGTACTTGTATTCTTAGTAATGGCATTCATGTCCATCGGCGGCGCAGCAGGCGTTTTCGCAAACCCGGTCGTTGCCCTGATCCCGATCGGAATCATCCTTGCAACAAACTTAGGATATGATTCCTTCACAGGCTTCCTGCTTGTATATATGGGCGCTTATTCCGATTCAACGTAGGATGGGCGAACGCCTCCACTATCGGTACTGCACAGCCGATCGCGGAGCTCCCGATCTTCTCCGGTTTCAGTGTCCGTGTCGTATTAAACATCATCAACTTCGCGATCTGCTATTTCTTTACGATCCGTTACATGAAAACCATCAAGGCGGATCCGAAGAAGAGCTTAAACTATGAAGCTGGCATGAGTGCATCTGACAGCATGGGCGCAGGAAAAGATGGAGCGAAGGCGATCGAAGCACATTTAACAACGAAGCACCTGATCAGCCTGATCGGTCTTGTCGTAGCGGTTGCGGCAATCCTGGTTGGCTCTGTAAAATATGAATGGAGCTATGATCAGATCGCAGCTACATTCTTTACACTTGCGGTTGTTGTTGGCCTTCTCAATGGTATGGGTATCAACGGAACAACGAAGGTATTTATCGGTGGCTGTTCCAAGATGGTAAACGCCGCGTTCATTGTCGGCTTCGCAAATGGTATTTCTGTGATCCTTGCAAGCGGAAACATCTTAAATACAATCGTTTACTGGCTGTCCATTCCGATGTCCGGAATGGGTTCCATCCTCGGAGCGAACTTCATGTTCGTCGCAAACCTGTTTATCAACCTTTTCATTCCGTCCGGTTCCGGACAGGCTGCAGCGGTTATGCCGCTTATGGTTCCAGTTGCTGACCTTGCAGGCATCACAAGACAGGTTGCGGTCCAGGCCTTCCAGTTCGGTGACGGCTTCTCCAACTGCCTCTTCCCGACAGCAGGTACTCTGATGGGTTCCCTCGCGATCGCAAAGACAGACTGGACAAAATATGCAAAGTGGCTCATGCCGCTCCTCGGATGTCAGGTGATCCTCTCATTCGCATCTTTAACGATCTTACAGAGCATCGGCTGGACCGGACTGTAGGAAGACATATAATATAAGGAAAAAGGACTTCCGTTTCCCGGCGGAGGTCCTTTTTCTGTGCAGGCGGCTGATCCCGCCGCTCTTTTGTTGCTGCTCACGCCTTGCGCAAACAGTAACTGATTTTGCCGATGCTTCGCATTCCAAATCGGCAAAATCCACTACCACCACTGTACTGTACGAATTTTCAGTTCAGAAAATTCCTACCCGTGTACAGTAACGATCTTTTCGCTGAGGGATGGGAAAAACTCACAAAATAAGTTGACTTATCCATGTCCGAAAAAAATATAATACTTTTATTAAGGAAAGAAAAAACCCTTGAAAACCTAAGGCAATCAGCGTATTATGGTGAACGTAGGCGTGAAATTGCGCGATAAAGAGAGAAACAGAGGTACCTTTATGGCATTAAAGAAAAAAGCCAGTTACAGGCATGAAGGACATTCTTCCGGGCGAGATGGAGATCTGGGATTATGTGCTGAATATCATCAAAGATACCTACCGCGGATACGGCTTCTCGGCGATCGAGACTCCGTGCGTGGAGCACATTGAGAACCTCCTGAGCAAGCAGGGCGGCGACAATGAGAAGCTGATCTTCAAGATTTTAAAGAGAGGCGAGAAATTAAATATCGAGACAGCAGAGACGGAGAACGATCTGGCAGACGGCGGTCTCCGCTATGATCTGACACTGCCGTTATCCAGATATTATTCCAACAACTCCGCAAACCTTCCGTCTCCGTTCAAGGCGCTGCAGGTCGGAAGCGTATGGCGTGCCGATCGTCCGCAGAAGGGACGTTTCCGTCAGTTTGTACAGTGTGATATCGATATTCTCGGTGACGCAACGAATCAGGCCGAGATCGAGCTGATCCTCGCGACAACGACCGCGTTAAAGAAGATCTGCCCGGACAACAGCTTCGAGGTACGCGTCAACGACAGAAAGCTTCTCCGTGCGATGGCCGTATACAGCGGATTCCCGGAGGAAGATATCGATAAGGTATTCATCACCGTCGATAAAATGGACAAGATCGGTACGGATGGTGTAAAGGCAGAGCTTATGGAAAACGGCTACCCGAGGAGACGGCCGATAAATACTTAGAGCTTATGGGGCAGGCAACAAACGATGCCTCAGGTGTCCGCCGTATGGGAGAGATCCTTGCAGGTGTGTTGGAGGACGGTGCAGCTGAGAATCTTGCGCAGGTCATGGAGACAGTCGGCGATGTTTCTGACGGAAGCTTCAAACTTGCGTTTGACCCGACCTTAGTCCGTGGAATGGGCTACTACACCGGAACCATCTTTGAAGTATCAATGGAAGGATTCGGCGGCTCCGTAGCGGGCGGCGGAAGATATGACAAGATGATCGGAAAGTTCACAGGAATGGATACACCGGCCTGTGGTTTCTCCATCGGCTTTGAGAGAATCGTTACGATCCTTTTAGACAACGGATTTACAGTTCCGGGCGGAAATGAGAAGGAAGCGTGGCTCTTCGAAAAGGGAATGAGCTCCGAGAAGCTTGCTTCTATTATGAAAGAGGCGATGACTGCCCGCAAGGAGGGAAAGATCGTCCTTGTAGCCCAGATGAACAAAAATAAGAAGTTCCAGAAGGAACAGCTTGGAAAAAGAAGGCTACAGTGAGTTTAAGGAATTCTATAAGGAAGACTTAAAGCACTAAGACCGGGAAAAGGACAGCTTTATCTCAGTCGAGAAGACTCCCACCTCTTTTAAGTGGTGAGTAATCTCACGGATGTTCGACTTGAAATTACAATAACATTCAGCGGGTATGTTTTTAAATATTCCAGCTGTATCAGGAGGAAAATCATGGCAGAATCAATGGCAGGCTTAAAGCGTTCCTGCCGCTGTGCTGAAGTCACAGAGGCAAACGTAGGCCAGAAATGACACTTATGGGATGGGTCCAGAAGAGCAGGAACAAAGGCGGTATTATCTTCACCGACCTTCGTGACCGTTCCGGAATCATCCAGATCATCTTTGAGGAGAGCGACTGCGGCGCTGAGAACTTCGCAAAGGCTGAAAAATTAAGAAGTGAGTTTACAGTAGCGGTTGTCGGAACCATCGAAAACGTTCCGGCGCAGCAAACCCGAACTTAAAGACGGGTACCATCGAGATGAGAGCGAAATCTTAAGAATCCTCTCCGAGTCCGAGACGCCGCCGTTCCCCATCGAGGAGAACAGCAAGACCAAGGAAGACCTTCGATTAAAATACCGTTATCTTGACCTCCGCCGTCCGGATCTCCAGAGAAACATCATGATAAGAAGTCGTGTGGCTACGATGGTCCGCCAGTTCTTAGCGGACGAAGGTTTCCTCGAGATCGAGACCCCGACTCTTATCAAGAGTACACCGGAAGGCGCAAGAGACTACCTTGTACCGAGCCGTGTGCATCCGGGCGAGTTCTATGCTCTTCCGCAGTCTCCGCAGTTATTAAAACAGCTGCTGATGTGTTCCGGTATGGACCGCTACTTCCAGCTCGCAAGATGCTACCGTGACGAGGACCTCCGTGCGGACCGTCAGCCGGAGTTTACCCAGATCGATATGGAGCTTTCCTTCGTTGACGTTGAGGACGTTCTGGAGGTCAACGAGAGACTCTTAAAGAAACTTTTCAAGGAGATCTGCAACTTTGACGTCCAGACTCCGATTCTCCGTATGACCTGGCGCGAGGCAATGGATCGTTTCGGTTCCGATAAGCCGGATCTGCGTTTCGGCATGGAGCTGAAGAACGTATCTGATGTTGTAAAAGACTGCGAGTTCGTTGTATTCAAGAGCGCTCTTGAGAACGGCGGCTCTGTCCGCGGTATCAACGCAGAAGGACAGGGCGCTATGCCGAGAAAGAAGATCGATGCGCTGGTTGAGTACGCAAAAGGCTTTGGTGCAAAAGGTCTTGCATATCTGGCAATCCATGAGGACGGTTCCTATAAGTGCTCCTTCGGAAAGTTCATGAAGCAGGAAGAACTGGATGCTCTTGTAAAAGCGATGGACGGTAAGCCGGGCGACCTTCTCTTCTTTGCCGCAGATAAGAACAAGGTTGTATTCGATGTATTAGGAAATCTCCGTCTGGAGATCGCTAGACAGCTTGACCTCTTAAAGAAGGATGATTTCAAGTTCCTGTGGGTAACCGAGTTCCCGCTCTTAGAGTACTCCTAGGAGGAGGGACGTTACGTCGCCATGCATCACCCATTCACAATGCCGATGGAGGAAGATCTCCCACTTATCGACACTGATCCGGGCGCAGTCCGCGCGAAAGCCTACGATATCGTATTAAACGGTACGGAGCTCGGAGGCGGATCCGTCCGTATCCATCAGGATGATATCCAGGAGAAGATGTTCGAAGTTCTTGGCTTCACAAAAAGAGAGCAAGAGAGCAGTTCGGCTTCCTGCTTGACGCATTCAAGTACGGAGTACCGCCGCACGCTGGTCTCGCATACGGCCTCGACCGTGTCGTTATGCTTATGGTAGGTGCAGACAGCATCCGTGACGTAATCGCCTTCCCGAAGGTAAAAGACGCGTCCTGTCTTATGATGGAAGCTCCGGCACCGGTAGATCCGAAGCAGCTTGAGGATCTCGATATCGCGATCGTTGAGAAGAAGGACGAAGAATAAAGATAATAAAGAGACGCTGAATAATGGAAGCGCTGTGCAGAAAAAACTGCGCGGACGCTTCCATTTGCTATATTGGAAACAAAGGAGAGAAATATGAAAAGGTATTGAAAATAACAGCAGTGACCACACTGCTGAGCCTGGGACTGGCATTTTCCTCATATGCCGGACAGTGGAAACAGGGAACTGGAGCAAATGCCGGTAAATGGTGGTATGACGAGGACAATGGCACCTACGCAACAAATGGATGGCGCTGGATCGATGGAGACGGGGACGGAATTGCGGAGAATTACTGCTTTGACCAGAGTGGCTGGCTGTATGTGTCTACGGAGACACCAGATAAGAAGACGGTGGATGCCAATGGTGCACGAACACAGGATGGAAAAGTTGTTACGATGAATGTAAATTCCGGGGATACGACTTATACTGTGGATGGAACAGGGACACTGGAACCTAAAACATATAACGGAATAGAATTTAGTCTGGATAATTTAGGCTATAGTAACATGGCGATTGGAAGTATTATGTATCCGAAAGCGAACTCTGTTACAGCTGAACATATTTTGGAATACAAAAGATATTATGAAACCGGAACTGACAATTATTGGTTGGGAGCTAAGCAAAAGGAACGCGTAAATGCTTTTATTTCAGAATGGAAAAGTAAAAATATTAATAATTCAATGACGGAGGATCAAAAGGCACGAAAGATTTACGATTGGCTTGTTGACAATGTGACATATGATGCGCAAGAACCGTATAATCAGTCATCTTATGGTGCGTTTATAGATAGACGATGTGTCTGTGGAGGTTTCGCAAATGCGTTTATGTCATTAGGAAAAGCTTGTGGACTTGATGTAAAATATGTATTTGAAATTGAGCATGCATTCAATATTGTTAAATTAGATGGGAAATGGTATGCAGTGGATGCAACAAAAAAATATTATAAAAATAAGGATACGTCGTCAGCTTACTATTATAAAGATATACCAGAAGGTGATAAATCTATAGAGGAAAAGGTGCAGAAAAGGGAAAATAAGGAATCTAAACGAATAGAAGAAATAAAACAAGTAATGAAAAAAAATATGGAGAGAGCTAAGAAAAACTTTGAAAGCGGAGCGGTATTCAAAGCAGATGATGAAAAGCTGATTCCATCGCTGTTACAATACATCAATGAACAGGTGAATACAAATGTAAAATCGAGTCAGCCTATTACTGCTGTTATATATACAGGGGAAGAAATTTTCAGGAATTCAATAAACAGAGATTTTCGTATAATGGTTTTACAGGAAAACTTGATGAAGTTATAGAACATGAAATAATCGGTAAAACGATTAATGGCTATTACATAGGAAATTATTCCAATTGTGTAATTGATTATCAGAAAAATAAGGGAACAGATGGAACATCTATATTTGTGACAACATGGAAAGACAAAGACGAAAAAGATTATATAAACTTCAGAGTAGCACTCAATCCTAGAGATAGAGTGACGGCTTCAAAAGGAGAATAATACAGTTCTCCCGCCTTCATGAAACTGCCTTTGTGAAATGTTCGTGAACTTATAGAAATCCCACTTATTATCTGCTAAAATATAGCTGATGATAAGTGGGATTTTTATGCACACATGTATGATGCCGGTAGCACCGAATCGACTGGTTAATATCTCAAGTGTGTTGGAATACGCTTCTGTTCTTATCGGAGTGCATCAGGTAAAATATATGGAGGTACAGACAATGGATGCAGTAAAAATACTTATGGTCGACGACGAGGAGAGAATGAGAAAGCTCGTTAAAGACTTTTTGACGATTAAAGGATACCGCGTTCTGGAGGCAGGAGATGGCGAGCAGGCTATTGATATCTTCTTTAAGGAAAAAGGATATCAGTCTCGTGATTCTGGATGTCATGATGCCGAAAATGGACGGCTGGGAGACATGCAAGACGATTCGACGATATTCTCAGGTTCCGATCATCATGCTGACGGCGAGAAGCGAGGAGCGGGATGAGCTTCTTGGATTCGAACTCGGCGTTGACGAGTATATCACAAAACCGTTCAGCCCGAAGATCCTTGTGGCGAGAATTGAGGCGATCCTGCGTCGTGGCAGCGGTACATCAACGGGTGAGATTCTGGAGGCAGATGGAATCCGCGTGGATAAGGATGCCCACGAGGTGACTGTGGATGGGAAGCCGGTGGATCTCAGCAACAAGGAATTTGAACTCCTTACCTATTTTATGGAAAATAAAGGAATCGCCCTCTCGAGAGAAAAGATTCTTAATAATGTATGGAATTACGATTATTTCGGGGATGCCAGAACCATTGATACCCATGTAAAGAAGCTGAGAAGTAAACTTGGCCCGAAAGGTGACAATATTAAAACCATCTGGGGCATGGGATATAAACTCGAGGTGGATGGATGATGAAATCGATACGATCCAGACTGACGGTCACGTTTATTGGTCTGATTGCTGTGATTCTCGCAGTGATCTGGGGCGTCAATAAGTGGTATCTGGAAGATTTCTATGTAACAAAGAAGGTACAGGCGTTAAATAGTGCCTACGAGGCCATCGACTCCCAGATCGAGGAGAACAGGGACTACGGATTTCCATCGAAGACGCCATGAGGAGAGAAAGGGATGCTGACGGAAATATCACGGAAGGAAATTTGCAGCGCCTGATCCGGAATTTCAGCGACAGCGCCAATGTTTCTGTCCTGATCATCGACAACAGCACGGAGGATGCGACGGTCTATTCAACATCCCGTGATACGAAGTTTTTAAAAGACCGCATTGACCGCTATATTTTCGGCTGGACAAAGGCCAAGTACACGATTCTGGAGGAAAATGACCAGTATAAGATCCAGAAGACATACGATCCTCAGCGGAGAGCATGTACCTGGAGAGCTGGGGATTCTTCTCCGACAACAGCACTGTCTTTATCATGAGCGCACCGCTGTCAAGTATCGGCGAGAGTGTCCGCCTCGCGAATCAGTTTCTGCTCTATGTGGGAATGATCGCTGTATTGATCGGTGCTCTGGTCATATATCTGGTGGCAAAACAGATCACAATGCCGATCTATAAGCTGTCGAACCTCTCAGAGCGCATGTCGGATCTCGATTTTAATGCGAAATATGAGTCTGGAAAACATGATATGGAAGAGATACAGGTTTTAGGAAACAGTATGAACACACTGTCGGAGCGCCTGGAGGAAACGATCTCGGAGCTAAAGTCGGCAAATAACCAGCTCACGAAGGACATCGAAGAGAAGACAAAGATCGACGAGATGCGTAAAGGATTTTATCGCAAATGTCTCCCATGAGCTAAAGACACCGATCGCCCTGATTCAGGGATATGCGGAAGGTCTTCAGGAAGGGATGGGCGAGGAGAAGGAAAGCCGCGACTACTATTGTGATGTTATTGTTGATGAGGCCAATAAGATGAATAAGATGGTCAAGCAGCTTCTGACATTGTC
>VOFH01003800.1_pt1:30000-49373 | contig 49373 bp, 67 predicted proteins | sample 5384091 | NCBI WGS metagenome assembly VOFH01 (sample SAMN12384727, study PRJNA508395) | human gut metagenome | isolation source: healthy gut G | host: Homo sapiens
AAAGGCGTAATGATTTGAGCGCTGTCTCGACAATGCACCCGGTGAAATTGAAATACCAGTGAAGATGCTGGTTACCTGCGCCAGGACGGAAAGACCCCATGGAGCTTTTTACTCCAGCTTGATACTGGGATTCGGTAATGCATGCACAGGATAGGTGGGAGGCTACGAGTACGGAACTCCGGTTTCGTATGAGCCGCTGTTGGGATACCACCCTTGCGTTACTGGGTTTCTAACCATGGTCCATGATCTGGATCGGGGACAATGTCAGGTGGGGAGTTTGACTGGGGCGGTCGCCTCCGAAAGGGTATCGGAGGCGCTCAAAGGTTCCCTCAGAATGGTTGGAAACCATTCGAAGAGTGCAAAGGCAGAAGGGAGCTTGACTGCGAGACCGACGGGTCGAGCAGGTAGGAAACTAGGACTTAGTGATCCGGTGGTATGAAAGTGGGATTGCCATCGCTCAACGGATAAAAGCTACCCTGGGGATAACAGGCTTATCACTCCCAAGAGTTCACATCGACGGAGTGGTTTGGCACCTCGATGTCGGCTCATCGCATCCTGGGGCTGAAGTAGGTCCCAAGGGTTGGGCTGTTCGCCCATTAAAGCGGTACGCGAGCTGGGTTCAGAACGTCGTGAGACAGTTCGGTCCCTATCCGGCGCAGGCGGAGGATAATTGAGAGGAGCTGTCCTTAGTACGAGAGGACCGGGATGGACGGACCGCTGGTGTACCGGTTGAGCTGCTAAGCTCATGGCCGGGTAGCCAAGTCTGGCAGGGATAAACGCTGAAGGCATCTAAGCGTGAAGCCCCCCTCAAGATGAGATATCCCATTCGAAAGAAGTAAGACCCCTTGAAGACGACGAGGTAGATAGGGCAGAGGTGGAAGTGCGGTAACGCATGGAGCTGACTGTTACTAATCGGTCGAGGGCTTATCCAGGAAGGTCTGGTTGGTTGATGAAACGGTAAAGATGGATTTCAATATGTGGTTTTGAAGGTATGTTTGCACGAGTGGCTCAGTGGTGGAGTATCGCCTTGCCAAGGCGAGGGTCGCGGGTTCGTATCCCGTCTCGCGCTCTCAAAGACGAAAAAAGTCATCCGATGGATGGCTCGGAAAACACTTGCCAATCTCGAACGGTTCCATTTTCTGATATGCGGTCGTCAAACTACATTAACGCTTTATTAAAAGGTTAATATGGAGCAGAATAAAATGACACCGGAGGCTGGTTTGTCCGGGAGGAAAATGGGATGGAGCGGAGGACACCGGTCAGGATTTTTGAACAAAGAGGGAAAAGGTTGCCGGGAATGTGCCGATTTGACACAAATGATGATGCTGGCTTTATTAAATTAAATAGCAGAATAAAATGGTTTCATATTCTAAAGGGAACAATGACTCCAGTGATTTCTATCTTGGCGGCAGAAAATTAGGACCGTTTGTGACGGCCATGAGCGCGGAGGCATCGGATATGAGCAGCTGGCTGCTGATGGGACTGCCGGGAGTGGCGTACCTCAGCGGTATCTGTGACGCATCCTGGACTGCGATCGGACTTGCCATCGGTACCTATTTAAACTGGCTGATCGTGGCGAAACGCATCAGGAGATACAGCGCAAAGACGAATTCGATCACACTGCCGGATTTCTTTGCAAACAGGTATCGCGATGATTCGAAACTGTTATTGGGAATTTCCGCAATTTTTATTATTATCTTTTTTGTCCCGTATACAGCGTCCGGATTCGCGGCATGTGGAAAACTGTTCTCCACATTATTCGGAATTCCGTATACGGCGGCTATGCTGATCAGCGCTGTCGTTATTGTCGGTTACACAGCACTCGGTGGATTTATGGCAGCGAGCTTTACGGATCTGATCCAGAGTATTGTTATGACGATCGCGCTTGTCCTTGTGGTATGCTTCGGCGTATCCATGAGCGGCGGTGTCAGCACAGTCCTTGCAAATGCGAGAGAACTTCCGGGATTTTTATCCCTGACAGCGACGTATGACAGTGCGGCCGGAGCTGCATCTGATTATGGAACAATTTCAATTGTTTCTACACTTGCCTGGGGCCTTGGATATTTCGGAATGCCCCATGTACTTCTTCGCTTTATGGCGACAGAACATGAGAACAATATTGCGATGTCCAGACGGATCGCGACGGTATGGGTCGTAATCTCTATGGCAGTTGCGATCTTTATCGGCGTTGTCGGTTACAGCCTCTCAAAGAATGGCGTGATGGCAGAGTTAAAGGGCTCCGCTTCGGAGACGATCATCATTCAGGTTGCGACACTCTTAAGCCAGCATGGATTCCTCGCAATCGTGGGTGCGGGAATCACACTTGCCGGAATTTTAGCCTGCACGATGTCCACCGCAGATTCCCAGCTTCTTGCGGCATCTTCCGCTGTTTCTGAGAACCTGTTAAAGGGAATGTTCGGCGTAAACCTTACTGAGAAGAGAACGATCCATGTTGCCCGGGCGACGGTTCTCTTTATCGCAGTGATCGCAGTATTTTTAGCGGGAAATCCGGACAGCTCCGTATTTGGAATCGTGTCCTTTGCGTGGGCTGGATTTGGCGCTGTATTCGGACCGGTGGTCCTTGCGGCATTATTCTGGAAACGTTCCAACAGGAACGGTGCTCTTGCCGGCATGATCGCAGGCGGAGTCATGGTATTTGTATGGAAATACTGCGTTCGTCCGTTGGGCGGTGCATGGAATGTGTATGAGCTTCTTCCGGCGTTTATCATTGCAATGCTCTGTCTGATTGTTGTCAGCCTTGCGACCGGTGAGCCGTCAAAGGAGATCCAGGAGGAGTTTGAGGAAGTAAGAGCAGGAAAATAATTGCAGGAACAGATCGGTGAAATCGGAAGAAAAGACTGGAAAATTTAGGCGAAAAGAACTATAATACGCATTAAGAGACCTGACAAGTAGGTTTTTGTCAGGTCTTTTTTCCTTATAAGAATATTGCAGTGAATTTATGGGATAAAAGAAAAAGGAGATTGTGGATAATGGACGAATTACAGAAGAAAATTGTGGATTATGTAGAGGCAAACGGCAAGACATATCAGCAGATCGCTTTGGAGATCCATGAGAAGCCGGAGGTCAGCAATTATGAGTTTTTCGCTTCCAAGCGTCTTGCAGATCAGATTAAGAGCGTGGGATTTGAAGTAGAGATGCCGGCGGCAGGTCACAGAACCGGTTTTGCGGCGAGCTATAAATCCGGGAAACCCGGTCCGGTCATGGTTTTCCTTGCGGAGTACGATGCCCTTGTGGGACTTGGACATGGCTGTGGACATAACCTGTTTGGTGCAACTTCTTCTCTGGCGGCTGCGGCGTTAAAGAGCGTGATCGATGAGGTCGGCGGAGAGGTCCGCCTCTACGGAACACCTGGAGAGGAAGGCGGAGAAAACGGAAGTGCGAAGGGAAGCTTTGTCCGCGAGGGATATTTCAAGGACGTTGACGCGGCTCTTTCCGCACATCCGGGTGTGGGACATCGCCTTACAGAAAAAACACTTGGATGTGTTCCGATCGATATTGAATTCTGGGGTAAGGCGTCTCATGCGGCTGCGGCACCGGAGCAGGGAATCAATGCTTTAGACGCGCTGATCCAGACCTATAACTCCATCAATGCTCTTCGCCAGCATCTGAGTGATGATGTGCGGATCCACGGGATCATCGTAAACGGTGGACAGGCACCGAACACGGTACCGGATTACGCGGCAGCAAAATTTTATCTGCGGGCTGCTGCAGCTTCCACATTAAAGGATGTTTACGCTAAGGTAGAGCGGATCGTGGAAGCCTCTGCGATGGCAATGGGTGCAAAGGGCAGCATGAAGCCGTACCAGAACTGGGTAGAGAACATGGTTCCGACACCATCCTTTGATGCGGTTTATGCGAAGAATCTGGAATTGTTTGGAGAGACTGCAGATCCGGCAGGAGAGCGCCTTATGGGATCGACAGATATCGGAAATGTATCCCAGGTCGTTCCGGCGATCCAGCCGACCATCAATATCAGCGACGAGCCGATCAAGGGCCACAGCAAGGGAGATGGTTGCGGCGGCATGCTCACAGAAAGGACTCGATTCTGATCCTTCTCGGTGCAAAGGTTCTTGCTTTCACAGCCCTCGATCTGATCCGCGAGCCGGAGACATTAAAAAAGATCAAGGAAGAACATGCCTATGAGGTAGAGCATCAGGCAGACTGACCGGGGGGCGGATAGCTGCCTCATCTTTCCGGTGAATGTCCCGGACAAGTTCTGCGTAGCCGGAGATCACGGAAAGTGGGGAGCGGAGCTCAGGGGAGACATTGGCGATGACTTCCTTTCGAAGAACATCGACGCGGGCGGAAAAATCATTTTCTGCGAGCCGGTCCACCGTGTGCTTGATTGCAAAGATCGGCTTTGTGAAATATTTGAGTTTCCGGCGGTGGCGGGGCACCGGCCGGAAGATAGGAAAGCGGAAGAGATCTGCTGAACCGTTATAGAAATTTCTTCATACAGTCCCGAGATTTTCTTCCATCCCGGTGAGCTCATCTGCAATTTCCATAACCGCCTTTGACGCCCCGGAGTACTGATTTTTATAACCGCATATGGTCTTGATCCCCATATTACAGCCGTCAGTGACAATACTGGCGGCTTCTTTGTCACCGCCTTTTGCCATCATGCGCATTTCTGTGGACATCCATGACCAGGCAGAGGCCATTTTTCCCGGTTCTTTTCCCTCTTCCTCCATGGCGCTTACGGTCTTTTTGATCTTTGCGTCCAGCTCCTGATGTTTTTCATAGCTTTCCGTGATATCCTTCCAGAGCTCCTGATCCGACACCATATCCCGGATCTGTTCCAGGCTTTCCGCCGCCATCTTGCAGCCAGAATCACATTCGCGGAGAAGATTGACTGAGTGCTCTTCCATCATTGATCCATCCTTTCCATAATAATTGCCATGCAGTTTCTTCAGACAGCTGATAAAAACAACAGCCATGGATCTGTCTGATATTCATCTGCAAAAAAAAAAAGTATGAGAGATACGGGGAAAATTATGCAGGGCACTTCTGGAATGTCACTGACATGCCATAAGAATTCAAGGGCGGTGGAACGTATTCTGCCGCAGACAGAAAAACTTAAGAAAATGAAAAGCAAAGGACAAGAGGGATCAGTTGAATCCAGACCCATTTATGTTATGATGTTAACGTTCGAAAACGAATTATGCAGAATATTGGAGGAAAAGCTTGGAAAAGACAGAAGCAGAAAAGATCCTGAAGGAAAAACTGAAACCGCAGAGAAGATCCTGGTGGGGATCGGCTCTGAGTGGAAGAAAAAAGAAGGCACGGAGGAGGAAGAGGTCCTTCATGCCGCCGAAAAGTTAAAAAATTTTCTGGATGGAAAAGATTATTATATCATAACTTCACTGCCCGGTGAGGATGCGGACCGGCTGGGCTTTTCTGCCGGTCATATGGCAGTTCCCCATAGCGTATCCTTTACGGAAGAAGCGTGGAAGCATTATACCTTATGGCTCTCCTGCACCCTGAACCGGAACACGGTGCTCCTGGAGCTTGGTGAGAACTATAAAGATCCGTCCCTGATCCGCTGGCCCCTTTGAGAAGACAGCAATGTTAAACAATAAGGCGTATCTGTTCCGGGTTCATAAGATCTTTTCTCAGGTGCCGGAAGAGCTTTCTGGGAAATCATGTCCGGTGGCGGAGGTATCGTTTAAATTAGTGAATGATTTCTTAGAAAGAGTGTAACTGTTCAGGAGGTTTGAGCACTTGCTGTGTTGACGGTAAGAAAACATAAAATTATGAAGGTACTGAAGCGTTACGAATAAATACAACAAGGAGGAAATATGGCTGCGATCGCAAATGACTGGTTGGTCCCTATGAGCGGGGAATTCAAAAAGCCGTATTACAGGAAATTATACGAGACCGTAAAGAGCGAGTACGAGACAAAGGGAAGTCTACCTGGCGCCGGATGACATCTTCAACGCCTTTGCGTTTACTCCGCTCTCAAAAGTAAAAAGTAGTGATCCTGGGACAGGACCCGTACCACGAGCCGGGGCAGGCGCATGGACTGAGCTTTTCCGTAAAGCCGTCGGTGGAGATCCCGCCGTCCCTTGTCAATATCTATAAGGAACTTCATGAGGACTGCGGCTGCTATATCCCGAACAATGGATATTTAAAGAAGTGGGCAGATCAGGGGTGTGATGCTCTTAAACACAGTACTGACTGTTCGTGCCCATGCGGCCAACTCCCACAAGAATATCGGCTGGGAGGAATTCACGGACGCCGCGATCCGCGTCTTAAACGAGCAGGACCGCCCGATGGTATTTATCCTCTGGGACGCCCGGCGCAGATGAAAAGCCAATGCTGACGAATCCTGAAGCATCTGATCCTCGAGTCACCGCACCCGAGCCCAACTGTCCGCCTACCGCGGATTTTTCGGCAGCAGACCGTTCAGCAAGACAAACAAGTATTTAAAAGAGAATGGAATCGAGCCGATTGACTGGCAGATTGAAAATATCAACTAGCAATCCGGCGTGCGTCAGCGGGTTCGGAAAAATGCGCCGCAAGCTTGCTTGCAGAAGCATTTTTTTGAACCTGTTGACATAGGGCGGATGCCGAAGCTTCTTGTTTTCATGACAATGAAAACAAGAAGACCGCACGCTATATTCAAAATATAAAGCATAGGAGTGAATATGAGCAACTTTATCGAATTTCTAAAGATCGTCGTATTCGGTGTCGTCGAAGGCTTCACCGAATGGCTTCCGATCAGCAGCACCGGTCACCTGATCCTTGTGGAGAATATCGTCCACCTGAATGTATCAGAAGAATTCATGAACGTGTTCCGCGTCGTGATCCAGTTAGGCGCAATTCTCGCGGTACTGGTCCTGTATTTCAGACGCCTGAATCCATTTGATCGGGGGAAAAACTGGCACAGAAGCGTGCCACATGGCATCTATGGTTCAAGATCATCATCGCCTGCCTTCCGGCTGCAGTGATCGGAATTCTGCTTGACGAAGTGCTTGATAAGTATCTCTACAATCCATATGTGGTTGCGGCGATGCTAATCATCTACGGTGTCATTTTTATTGCCTTCGAGAACCGCAACCAGCACGCGGAATTCCGCATAAAGAAAGTATCCCAGATTAGTTACCAGACCGCATTTTACATCGGCCTCTTCCAGCTCCTCGCGCTGATCCCGGGTACATCGAGATCCGGCGCAACGATCCTCGGTGCGATGATGCTTGGCTGTTCCAGAACCGCCGCATCGGAGTTCACCTTCTTCCTTGGAATTCCGGTCATGTTCGGTGCCAGTCTCTTTAAAGATCCTTCACTACGGCCTGGCATTCTCCGCAATGGAGCTCTTCTTCATGGCAGCTGCCATGGTGATCGCCTTCGTCGTTTCCATGTACTCGATCCAGTTCTTACTCGGATATGTCAAAAACATGACTTCAAATTCTTCGGATACTACCGCATCGTCCTCGGTGTGATCGTCCTGATCTATTTCGGACTGACTGCGATCCTGACAAAATAAAGAAAAAACAAGAGTTTCCCGGAATCCATCCGGATGGGTACAGAATAGCAGCCCACCGATGGATTCCGGGATTTTTTTTGCGTATTACAAAAACACGGGAATTGTGACGCTATTTCACAGAACCGTGCATGTTTCATCACACTTTCATCACATTTCACTGGTACACTATGTCATGTAGTTAAGGAGAGGAAAGAAAAAGAGAGAGTCCTTAAGTACAAAAAGAAACATCGAAAATTTCAACACAGAAAGGAGATTCCTATTATGTATGATGAAAATAAATGGAACGAAGTAAATAATGAAAACGAAAAGAAAAATAATGAACAGCCGGTAAACACGCAGAACACTCAGAACACCCAAAACGGAGCCCAGCAGCCTCAGGGTGAGCATACAGGAAGACAGGTCTACGGAAGACTTGGTTCCGGTACACAGAACGGTCAGCCGTATAACGGAAATCCGAACGGCCAGAACGGTTACTACGGCGGGCAGCAGCATTACGGAAACCAGAACCAGTACACGAACCCGTATCAGCAGTACGACTATTATCAGGGACATGGACAGAATCCGAACGGAAACGGAAACAGCCACCACGCTTCGAAGAAACACTCCTACGCCAAGACGACAGCTCTTGTCACGGCGGCAGCGCTCCTCTTCGGTGTCGTATCCGGCGGAACGATGTACGGAGTCAACCGTGCGGCCAACACCCTGTTGCCGTACCAGAGCTCCCAGGTAAACGAGACCATCGGGCAGACGACCCAGATCCCGGCAGCGAACACATCCACAACTTCCAGCAACGGTGTTGTTATTGAGGATGTCTCCGCGATCGTGGACGCAACCCTTCCGTCTGTCGTATCGATCACAAATACCCAGGTCTACCAGAGCAACACCTGGTTTGGACAATCCCAGACCTACGAAGTCCCGAGCAGCGGTTCCGGCATCATCGTCGGACAGAATGACTCGAGCTTCTGATTGTTACAAACAACCACGTTGTCAGTGATTCCGAGGGACTTACCGTGACGTTCGCGGATGAGAGCACTGCGGACGCGGCCATTAAGGGCACAGACTCCGAGGCGGATCTCGCAGTGATCGCAGTTCCGCTCGACAAGGTCTCCGCTGACAAAGGGCAAGATCAAAGCGGCGACACTCGGTGATTCCGATTCCTTAAAGATGGGGCAGGGCGTTATCGCCATCGGCAACGCGCTTGGACTTGGCCAGAGCGTGACAGTCGGACATGTAAGCGCGTTAAACAGGGAGATCAAAGTTGACGATGCGACTAAGACCGTCATCTAGACAGACGCAGCGATCAACCCAGGCAACAGCGGCGGAGCTCTCTTAAACTCCAAAGGTGAAGTTATCGGCATCAACGAAGCAAAGTACGCGGATACAAGTGTTGAGGGCGTCGGCTACGCGATCCCGATCTCCAAAGCAAAAGATATCATCGATGACCTCATGACAAGGACCACAAAGATCGCTGTTTCCGAGTCTGAGCAGGGCTATCTCGGAATCCAGTTACGGAACATTGATGAGTCCATGGCAAAGATGTACGGAATGCCGCAGGGTGTCTATGTCTACAAGATCATGGAAGACTCCGCAGCCGCAGGTTCCGATCTTCACGAGAAGGACATCATTACAAAGCTGGATGGTGAGAAGATCTCCAACTACGCAGACCTTGCAAAGCTTCTGACTTATTATAAATCCGGTGATACTGTAACATTGACTGTCCAGTCTCTTGTAAACGGCAGCTATCAGGAGAGAGAAGTCCAGGTAACCTTAAAGCAGCGTCCGGCTGAGTCTGACAGTGAAAATAGTCAGAGCCAGGGCGGACAGCAGGATCAGAAACCGGCACAGAGCCAGTCTAAGATCGGAAAATAATAAAGAGTCGATATAAAATAGAGAAACAAGACCGCCTCCCTGTTGTGGTCAAGCTTTTTGTAACACTTGTGGCTAAAAAAAATAGTGCTTATCAATTTATGCTACCGTCCTTGCTTCATATGGGGTTCGATAACCATTATAACTGTGTGGACGAACATGATTATAATCAACGTATGCAAATTCTTCTACCTTTTGATAGAGTGTTTCCTCTGTTGTAAACTCATACAAATTTGTGCATTCATTCTTCAAGGTATTGAAGTAACGCTCCATCGGTGCATTGTCGTACGGATACCCTGCTTTGCTCATGCTCTGTGTCACATTTACCGATTCGCAGAATTCGGTAAATGCTTTGGACGTATACTGTGAGCCCTGGTCAGAATGTAAGATAAGGCCATCTTTGATTGTTGGCTGCGATTCCAGCGCTTTTCGGAGCGTCCGGATCGCAAGATCACTGGTAATGTTACGATCTGTTATGCTGGCAATCACACTCCGGTCATGCAAATCTATAATAGTGCAGTTATAGCGTACTTCATGATTTGCAAGGAACAGATAAGTGAAATCCGTGCACCATTTTCGATTGATTTCATCTGCTGTGAAATTTTGCTTCAGCTTATTATCGAATACTTTATGCGGGTTTCCATGCTCATATCCCGGCTTTTTTGGACGGACAACCGAACGGAGACCAAGCTCTGTGTTCATATATTTATGAACGGTGGTATTACTGTAAGAATAACCTTTGCGCTCCAGATAGACTTTCATACTCCGATAGCCGTCAACTCCATTGTGCGAATGATATATTTCCTGAATCTGTGCTTGGACTTCGGCTTTAAGGGTATAATAATCCGCCTTCCGGTGTTTCCGGTAGTTGTAATAAGCATTTGGGCATATATCCAGCCGTCCAAGCAGCCAGCGAATGCCAAATTCATTATGATATTGTTCGATGAATCGATAAGCCTCTAATCGATTTCCTTTGCAAAGAATGCCGCCGCTTTTTTTAAGAAAAGATTCTCCTTACGAAGTTCTTCGTTTTCTCTTTTGAGTCTGAGCATCTCCTTCATGTTGTCATAATCTTCTTTGGCTTCCGGGCTTGACTGGCATTCTTTACTAAACTCGCTACACCACTTAGAAATGCTGGCTTTCGATACCCCATACTCAGCGGTGATGCTTTTGTAGGTACGACCTTCCTCTTCATGAAGACGTACTATTTTTTCTTAAATTCGGGTGGTAACTTTGTGGCATGATAATTACCTCTTTTCTCTATTGGATTTATTATATCTTATTAGCCACTACTGTTACAACGTTAGTATAGATCCAGACCAAAGGCTGCTGCGAGACCGCTGCCAACTGCGTCCTGGATGACACAGATGGCGACTGCGAGTCCGAGGAACAGAAATACCTGAAGTCCGCCCTTTTTCAACAGACGGAAGCAGGCTGTGAATCCGACGCTGCAGAAGAAGATCGTCATGAAGACACTCTGTAATGTTGTGTCAAAGGAGAGTTCCAGAATTCCTGCTGCGTATAACGCCAGATGAGCAAAGGCGAATACGATACCGCCGGCAACCGGTGCCGGGATGCAGTACTTGCTTAAAAAATGAAAGTTTGTTGACCATAAGCCGTCCGAGACAATAGACGAGAGCGCCGAGGGCGCAGGCCTGGTACATGTCGAGCTGTAAAGTGATCATAAGATTTACCCCCTCTTATATAGTTGTTCACCAGGTAACGGTTCAGTGAATTCACAGCCGCGGTCAAGCCTGTGTTACTTACGGTCGGTGCAGGGAATGCACTGACCTGCCAAAACAGTTACTTAGTTGCTACAATTCCATGTTAAATTCAAACTACAAAAACATCAAAAAAATACAGAGGACAGAGTTCAGATACTGTTAAGGCGAAAGACGATTCTGTCAGAAAATTTACACATGGTTTTTCGGTTGCGGGAAGACTCAATTTGCATTATAATAGGTTATAATTCTGTAAAAACAGGCAGAAAACGCGTGGACAGGCCGCGGCCTGTATCCATGAGAAACGATAGAAGGTTCAGGGAGAAAAAATTTGGAAGACAACAAAATAACGGATATGAGAAGATCTGCTGCATGTGCAGACGGACGGAGAGTCAGGCAGGAAAAATGATCACGCTGCCGGGCGGATTGCAGGTGTGCCGGACTGTATGCAGAGATCGTTTGATATGATGATGGGAAGCGGTATGGACTGGACAAAGATGTCCGGGATCACGCCGGAGCTGTTGAAAAATATGTATCTGAATCCGATGGGAGTCGGAGATGAGGCACAGAAGCCGGAGAATACCGGAACTGCTGCGGGTAAGAAAGATGACGTGAGCGAAGCGGAAAAACAGAATTCTGTGGATAATCCGACTGAAGCAGACACGGATGAGGACGCAGAGCAGACCGTTGTGGATGCTGACGAGACCGAAGATGGCGATGATTTCGAGGAGGACGGTGACGGATCAGAGGGAATTCCATTGGGAAATATTTTCGGAATCCCGGTGGGGCAGATCGACCTCGGCGCCCCTCATGGCCAGGGCCATAAGCGCAGGAAAAAGAAGAAAAAGTAAAAAACGTGCTGTTTAAGCTCAGCGAGATCCCGGCCCCCATGCAATCAAGGCACAGCTCGACGAGTATGTGATCGGACAGGAGCAGGCGAAGAAGGTGATCGCTGTCGCAGTCTACAACCACTATAAGCGTGTATTTTCCAAGACATCCCCGGATGCCGGGAAGTACGGAACCGATATTGACATCGAAAAGTCAAATATCCTGATGATCGGACCTACCGGAAGCGGTAAGACGTATCTCGTAAAGACTCTGGCGAAGCTCCTCGATGTGCCGCTTGCGATCGCGGATGCCACATCCTTAACAGAAGCAGGTTATATCGGTGACGATATCGAGAGTGTTCTCACAAAGCTCCTCGCAGCGGCGGGCGGTGATGTGCAGAAAGCGGAGATGGGCATCGTGTTCATCGACGAGATCGATAAGATCGCAAAGAAGAAATCCACGAACACCCGCGATGTCAGCGGCGAGTCCGCAGCAGGAACTGTTAAAGCTTTTAGAGGGTGCGGATGTGGAGGTCCCGGTCGGAACAGGACAGAAGAACGCCATGACCCTGATGGAGATGATCAACACAGACAATATCCTCTTTATCTGCGGCGGCGCCTTCCCGGATCTTGAGAATATTATCAAGGAACGTCTCACCAATACGACGTCCATCGGCTTCGGCTCCGATCCGAAAGACAAGTATGATAAGGATCCGAACCTTCTTTCCAGAGTTACCAATCAGGATCTCAGGGAGTTTGGCATGATCCCGGAGTTCCTTGGAAGACTTCCGGTGACTGTGACACTTCAGGGATTGACAAAAGACTTCCTCGTACGGATCTTAAAAGAACCGAAAAATGCGATCCTGAAGCAGTATAAGAAGCTTCTCGCCATGGACGAGGTAAATCTGGATTTTGACGATGACGCTCTGGAATGGATTGCAGAGCAGGCGTTAAAGAAAGATACCGGAGCCAGAGCACTCCGTTCGATCATCGAGGATTTCATGCTGGATATCATGTTCGAGATCCCGAAGGATCCGGAGATCGGTTCCGTGACGATCACCCGTGCGTATCTGGAAAACACGGTGGCCCGCGGATCGAGATGCGGGAGTATTCCGCACCGGAGAAGAAGGAAGCTCTGCCCGACCAGTGGAAGCGGCGGTGAATGCTAAGGCGCCGCAGGTGCAGTAAATGCAGAAAGGCTGAAAATAAAACAGCGGATGATAAAGAGTCCGTGCAGTTTTTGCAGGGCGGCGTGATTTGAATTATAAATTCCGTAAACGTAAAAATGCCTCATACAGATCCAGTGTTCCATATCCGTATTCACGGTTCGGGTATGTGAGCGCTGGATTTCTTTTGTGCTCCGCGGACGAAGATGGATTTCAATACCGGAGTGTTGAGGTACGGATAACTTCTGTTAAGGACACCCCAGTGCAGCAGGATCGCAGCGGCTCCGGCGAGATGGGCGGCGGCAACGGAGGTGCCGGACATTCTCGTGAGGCGTATTCCCGAGGCGGATGCCCCTAAAATATTGACGCCCGGAGCAGCGAGATCCGGCTTGATCTGCCCGGAACGGCTGTAACCGCGGCTGGCATGGATGTAGATACTGTTCCGCGTGTGGTCATAGGCTGTGGCGGTGATGGGATACTGGGCATTTCCGGGATCTGTGATGGTCGTGTCGGGATCCGGACGGAGAAAATAAGTCTCATCCGAGATGAAACCCCGTACCGGAAGCCAGAGATGAAAGGTTTCCCGGATGTCCAGAGAGTTCCGGATCAGGATCCGCCAGATCCCGGACATCGGTCTTTCAAAGCGCATGAAGATAAACTGGCTCCCGGCGCTCACGTCGGCGATCTGGGTGTAGACAGTGATCTGAGTCTGCTCCAGAAGAAAGGACAACGTGTTCTCGCCCCGGAGCGAAACGGGAATCTCTTTTGCAATCTCCCCGGTGGGCGAGATAAAACCCACCGTGTAGACACCAACCTCATTTGCCCACAATTCCATGGAAAATCCCGTTTCCTGTTCCCCACACGAAGTTCCGCTGTGATCTCATCCGTATCGGCATTCATGACTGCCTGAAAGTGGTGTCTCGCTCCTGTTTCATTTCCTGCGGCGGTGATGACGGCGGAACCATTTGAAAGGCTGACCTGATTTAAATACTGTCCGAGTCGGCTCGTTCCCATGTGGCTTCCCATATTGGTGCCGAGGGCGATACAGACGACAAGAGGCATGGAGTATTCCCGCGCGAGAGCGTAGAGATAGGAGACGCCCATCAGGATATCATTTTCCTGATATGCGTCAGCCCCGTCCCGGATCAGGTGAAAATCCCGGAGATACTGTTTTGCTGGTTTTAACTTCACCATGGCGATGGATGCCCGCGGAGCTGCCCCGGAAAATCCGGCGCGTTCGTCCCGGTTTCCGGCGGCGATGGAGGCGAGGAAGGTTCCATGCCCGTTTTCGTCCCGGGTTGGAACGATGGAGGCGGGATCATCGGAATTCAGGGCCAGATTGATCTGGGCAGCAGTATATTGGCAGCCGTAAAGGACCGGGAAGAAGGATGAGGTTTCAGAAGACGGCGGGAGTGTCTGGTCCCATATCCCAATGATTCTGGTACTCCCATCCGCGCTCGAAACAGAGGATCCATATAATGGATCCCTGTATCCACAAATCCAATAAGAACTCCTTCCCCCTGATTGTTCAGCACCGGAAGCTCATCTGCCGCTGTGATCCCCTGCAGCATCCATACTTGTGACATCTAAAAGACTATATAGTTTCGGAATTGCCGAATATGTATAGGAGGTATAGGAAAAGGATGTTATCGTGGAGAACGGGATATAGACGACCGCCAGCGTGGAATTCACGAAATCAATGCAGTCTGTCCCCTGTGATCGCATAAAGTTCTCGGGAGAGGTAAAATAGGGCGCGATAAAATCTGCAAACTCTTCCGATGCGACAGAATTTCTACATGCCATGGCTGATACTCCGCAGAAAAATGGTTTATACTGTATATGTATCCAGAATGCAGATAAGACCCGGATCCAAGAAAGATATGGACGGACTCTTTAAAATGTTGTAAGATGATACAAGGGATAGAAGATCAAAATCCGACGCAGGGCTGCCTGCAGAGGGATTTCTGTATCTGGACCCGGCATCATATCAGTTTAGGAAAGAAAGGGGAATCGCGATGTTTGGATTTTTGACATTCGGAACGACGCTTGCGCTTACAGATCTGGCTGTAAAAAAGAGATCGAAGCCAGACCAGATGAAGAATTCCCGAAAACCGTAAAAGAATCAGGCGGTCTGATCCGCCTCTACAAAAATCACAATCCGGGCTTTTCCTTCGGATTCATGAAGGAATCCCCGAAACTTGTGGAGATGGTCCCGGTCTGCATGCTGTCGGCGGTAGCCGTGCATGGGCGTATGTGATCGGAAAGAAGGGACGTGTGCTGGAGAAGACGGCGCTGACCCTGGTGCTGGCCGGCGGAGCGAGCAACCTTTATGACCGGCTCAAACGCGGATATGTGGTGGACTATTTCAGCATCCAGTGGAAGAAACTGAAAAAGTGGTCTTCAACCTGGGTGATATCTTCATTTTGCCGGATCGGCCCTGTTTGCGGCAGTCCAGCTCGTGGAGGAGCTCCGCGAAATTCTTCCGAAAGAAAAAAATCTTTCTTAAGGAAGAAGAGTAATTCAGGCAGCAGGACACAAAATCCAGCTCACCCATGCTGCAAAACACATCGGCGCAGAAAAGCCGGGACAATGAGGAGAACAGTTTATATGAAGAAACAATATGATTACCTGTTAGTGGGCAGCGGCCTTTTCGCCGGAGTTTTCGCGTACTACGCAAAAAAAGCCGGAAAGACCTGCCTGGTTCTTGAGAAGAGAGAACATGCAGGCGGAAACATCTACTGCGAAAATATCGAGGGCATCAACGTACATCGTTACGGCGCCCATATCTTCCACACCAGCAACAAGGAAGTCTGGAACTTTGTGAACGGCCTCGTGGAATTCAACCGCTTTACAAACAGCCCGGTTGCAAACTACAAGGGCGAGATGTATAACATGCCGTTCAACATGAACACCTTCAGCCGCATGTGGGGAATCTCCACTCGGAGGAGGCAAAAAAGATCATCAATGAGCAGAGAAAGGTCATCAAGGGCGAGCCGAAGAATCTGGAAGAGCAGGCCATCAGCCTTGTGGGGAACCCATATCTACCAGAAGCTTGTCAAAGGGCTACACTGAGAAGCAGTGGGGCAGAGACTGCAAGAGCTCCCAGCCTTCATCATCAAACGCCTGCCTGTACGCTATACCTTTGACAACAACTATTTCAATGACCGTTATCAGGGGATTCCCATCGGCGGCTACAATAAGATCACGGAAAAGCTCTTCGAGGGCTGTGTGAGATCCGCCTCGGAGCCGACTACCTGGCTGACAAGGAGAAATATGACGCCCTTGCGGACAAGGTCGTATATACAGGAACCATCGACAGCTATTTCGACTACTGCTTCGGAAAACTCCAGTACCGCAGTCTGCGGTTTGAGACGGAGATCTTAGACTGCGACAACTACCAGGGCAACGCTGTCATCAACTACACCGACCGCGAGACTCCGTACACGAGGATCATTGAGCACAAACACTTCGAGTTCGGAACCCAGGAGAAGACAGTCATCACGAGAGAGTACCCGGCGGAGTGGACCGAGGGCATGGAGCCATACTATCCGGTAAACGATGAGAGAAACCAGGAATTATATAAGAAATACGCGGAACTCGCTGGAAAAGAGAAGAATGTGATCTTCGGCGGAAGACTCGCGGAATACCGCTATTACGATATGGATAAGGTTATCGAGTCCGCCCTGTCCTGCGTGAAGAAGGAATTTGGAAATGAATAACCGGCCGAAAACGCCTCACGGGTTCGCCAGACTCATCATTGGCGACGGATCCGCGGTGTCGGAGCAGAAGAACATTATCTGGAATATGATCGGAAGCTTCCTCTACGCCTTTGCGTCCATGGTGCTCTCTATCGCGGTGGTCCAGCTTGCGGGCGAGGACGCGGGCGGGAGTGTTCACCTTCGCCTTTACCACCTTCGGACAGCACATGTTCATGGCGGCATACTTTGGGATCCGCCCGTTCCAGATCACGGATACCGGGGAGAAATATACCTTCGGCGATTATCTGGGACTGCGCCTCATCACCTGCGGTCTCGCGATCCTTGTGGGCTTTGGCTACGTCCTTGTCAGCGGATATACCTTTGAGAAGGCAGCTGTCGTTTTTCTGATGGTGGTCTACAAGGTCATCGATGCCCTGGCGGATACATACGAGGCAGAATTTCAGCGGAGCGGAAGACTGTACCTGACGGGAAAATCCAACGCGTTCCGGACGATCCTCTCCGTAACCTGTTTCCTCGGAAGTCTCGCGGTGACAGGAGAGCTTCTGACGGCCAGTATCTGGGCAGTCGGCGCGCAGTTTATGGGATTTTCCTGTTTGATTTCCTTGTGATCCGGGAACTCCCTGAATGTGACATGGAAGTCGGGGCGCGGAAAGAAATTCCAGCTCTTCCGGGATAATATTCTGTTATTTTTCTCGGTGGTTCTGGACTTCTATATCTTTTCCGCATCAAAATACGCCATCGAGGCCCATATGGCAGACCGTGATCTCGCAGTCTACGGCGCGATCTTCATGCCGACCAGCGTAATCAACCTGGTTGCCGGCTTCGTGATCCGACCGTACCCTCACAAAGCTCGCGGTGGACTGGGAGACAGGCCACTTAAAAGCATTCCGGAAGATCATCATGAACCTTGCCCTGATCATTGCGGCCCTGACCGTTCTCGCGGTGGGCGGTGCGTGGTTATTGGGAATTCCGGTGATCAGCCTGCTGTACCCAAACTTAAGAGAAGGACTTTCCACCTGCCGCATGGCGTTGGTACTGATCATCATCGGCGGCGCCTCAATGCATTCATGAACCTGTTTTACTATTCCCTTATTATCATGCAGAAACAGAGGTTCATCATCCTGGGCTACGCCTTCGTCAGCGTACTCGCGGTGCTTTCTTCCGGCTGGTTCGTCCGGATGGGAGGAATCCAGGAGGCGCCTTCGTATACATGCTTTTGATGGCGGCACTGATGGTATTCTTTGGAATTTTCTCTGCAGGATTTATGAAACAGAAAAGAGAGCTCAAAAAACACGATGAAGGTTGATGTGATCATCCCGGTCTATGGTCCGGGAAACAGATTGTTGGAATTATTTGACCGGCTGGGACGCCAGACCGTACCGGTGGACCGGCTGATCATCATGAATACAGAAAAGTACCTGTGGGATAAGTGGACGGAGACCCTGGAACCGGGAAGACTCCCGGAAAATCTCTCCGTGTACCATGTGACGAAGGAAGAGTTTGACCATGGCGCTACAAGAGACGCAGGGATCGGGCACTCCGATGCGGATGTCTGTGTCTGCATGACCCATGATGCGCTTCCAGCGGATACAAATTTGATAAAAGCCCTGACGGACGCACTTTTCTCCGGGGACGATATCGCTGTGGCATATGCGAGACAGCTTCCGGCAACGGACTGCAATATCATCGAGTGCCACACGAGAGATTTTAACTATCCGGACAAAAGCCGGGTCAAGAGACTTTCAGACCTCGACACCCTGGGGATCAAGACCTACTTCTGTTCCAATGTCTGCGCGGCATATAAGCGGGAGATCTATAGGAAACTCGGTGGTTTTATCCGGAAGACGATCTTCAACGAGGACATGATCTTCGCGGCGAAGGCCATGAAGAATGGATACGCGGTTTACTACGCGGCGGACGCGAGAGTGATCCACTCCCATAACTATACGGCGTCCCAGCAGTTCCACAGAAACTTTGACCTGGCGATCTCCCAGGCGGACAATCCCGACGTATTCTCCGGGATCCGGTCCGAGGGCGAGGGCATCCGCATGGTGAAGGACACAGCCCGCTGGCTCGTAAAGACGGGGCACGCGTACCTCGTCCCGAAGCTTGTGGTGGACAGCGGATTCAAGTATCTGGGGTATCTTGCCGGGAAAAGGTATAAGAAGCTGCCAAGAAAATTGGCAGTAAAGCTGTCTATGAACCGCAATTACTGGAAATAGAGCTAAAAATTATGTAAACTGACCTGCTGCCTGCTTCTATATATACAAATGGCGGCGCAGTGGCACAACGCAGAAAAAGTTGTCATTCCGCCTGTGGGGTGGTATGATGTAGTGCGGAAATGCCGAAAAATGGCGAAAATACAGCGGTGTGCAGGAAAAGCATATATTTCTGCTTCAGAAATGAGATGGGTATATGCCGAAAGAGAAATATTGCAGCCGTAAATTTATAAAAATGTGAGGTAAAAACTATGGGAAAGATCAAAGTTTCTTCCTGTGAAACAGATGGAATGGTAATCGAAGGCCTTCATGTGATCGAGCCGACCGTATTCAACGACGAGCGCGGAT
>VOFH01001817.1_pt1 | contig 49251 bp, 98 predicted proteins | sample 5384091 | NCBI WGS metagenome assembly VOFH01 (sample SAMN12384727, study PRJNA508395) | human gut metagenome | isolation source: healthy gut G | host: Homo sapiens
GCCATGTATTAGTAAATCAACTCAGAATTGAAGGGATTTAATTACCAATCTTATGATTATCAGGGGACACTTTATTCCTAATGATCAAACGAACTCTTTATCTGTTTAATTTTTACTGTTCCTTGCTTTACTTTCATGAGGTTTTTCTTCAAAGAGCAACTGTTGCTTGCCAATTCACTTGACTTTTGCCAGAAGGTTCAATTTCTAATTTGATATAGCACGAATGATCACTAAAATTATTCACAGAACTTCTTTATCAATTGTTTTAATTAATATAAAGTATCTCCATTTTTTCTTTCTTAACCAGCTTGTAATTCTTCCTGAAAGTTGACGATTTAATGGAACAGGAACCTGAACATGATAGTTCATATTTTTCAAGCCATTTTTCGTCCCTGTTTCATTATATTATTTGTCCCAAGGGTAGTCAGAATATATCATTTTCCATCGGTCTGTGGAAGTTTAATAATTATATTCCTGACCACATGTCCATACCACCTGTATTTTCTAGTCTTTTTTATGATAGCATATTTTACATGGTTAGAAAAGGAAAAAAAGCATTTTTACAAAAAATTAAAGATAAAAGAAAAGAGCTCCTAAACGGAACTCTTGGTATGACTTATTTTACGAAGTCCTAGACGAGCAATTAAATCTTTATAACGATCTAAGTCTTTGTTTTTCAAGTAAGTCAATAGGTTTCTACGACGACCAACCATTTTCATCAAACCTCTTTGAGAGTGATAGTCGTGTTTGTGTTCTTTAAAGTGTTCTGTCAACTGATTGATTCTAGCAGTCAAAACAGCAATCTGAACTTCTGGAGAACCTGTATCTCCTTCAAATCTGGCATATTCTTTCATAATAGCCTGTTTTTCGCTTTTTAATAACATAATAATTTCCTCCTATTTTCAAATTCATTCTATACTGAGTGAGTCGCTGAGGAATATCACGAGCAGACCAAGTATAAAATCTTCTATATTTTAACATGGCTCTGTACCTTATGCAAGTCATATTTCTGTTTTTCTTAATTATAGAATCGAGTGCTCTATAAAAACAAAGAGTTTGCTTTCACTAAATATCGAAAAATACAATATCAATCAACAAATGAAGTCTTTCTTTCTATAAGCGGAATCGCTTAATAGCCATGATCTACGTGAACCCAGCCTTCTCCTTCTTTTCTTACTAAAAATCCAATTCCATCCATCATATGTACTATTAGGATTCAAAGAGCCATTTCCTCCTGAGGAATCAACATCAAAACTTGATAATAAAACAATAGTTTCATCTGCATTATATCTGTCAGCCCATTCTTGATGCTCTTTAGAAACACTATCCCCAGCATAGTATATTTCCGTTAAAGTACATCCTTTCCAGTCCTTTTAAACTCACTCTTAATTGTATCTATTGCAGAATTGATTTTTTTTTAGAATACAATGCAGAATCTACCTCATGTGTTTTACATTTTGTACATTGCCTCCGCTACCACTACATGCCGCAAGGCAGAAACCCATTATGAAAGTAAAACATAATATTAAAATTTCTTCATATCAGCATCCTCTTACATTCTAATTTAAATATTCTTTATATGTTTTCAAATTATTTTGAATATCACCTATACATTGTACTGTTTTAATCTTTAGCAAGTATTCATGCTCACATCTATAATTAAAATTTTATTTTTAAATCAAGATACCTTCACAGTGATCGATTTCATGTTGAATGATCTGTGCTGTAAAGCCATTAAAAGTTTGAAGTTTTTTAACTCCTTTTTCATCTATAAAGGATACTTTGATTTTTTCATAACGCATTGTTTTCTTTTCACCTTCATGACACAAGCAGCCTTCCTCTGCTTCATAGTGTCTTCCACTGCACTTGATAATTTCAGGATTCAACATTTAAACAGTTTTCCATCATTAATCGCAATAATTCTTTTTCTAACACTAATCATATTTGCTGCCAAGCCTACACAGCAATCTCTATAAGCTAAAAGTGTATCTTTTAAATCTTTAATTACCTGCTGATCTTCTTTTACATCAGCCTCCACACTTTTCATTGACAAAAACATGGAATCTTTCACAATTTCCTTTATCATTTATTCATCCTCCTATTCCATAAAATCAATAAGTATGTCATTTAACAATGGGTATCCTTTTTTCTGTTGCCTTGATATATCCATCACTTATCGCCAACATACCTTTTTCTATCTGCTTTTGTAATACAGATGCATATTTTTCCTCAAAATCCACTTGAAACAATTCTTTGAAATGATTTAAATCCATCCCTTTTTTAAGCGAAGATTCATCATGATCAATTCAAACATTTCATCTTCTTTGTTTAAAGTTATGCAATTTGCCACACTTCCCTGTGTGATATATGTATGAATGTTTTTTGTATTATCATATCGAACATGCTGTTCTTTTCCACTGGCACCGCATCCAATCCCATAAAAATCTTCATATTTCCAATACATGCAATTGTGCTTTGATTCTTTACCCTGTTTGGAAAAATTACTGATTTCATATTGATAAAGCCATGCTTTGGAAGATACTCTTGCGCAAATGCATACATATCTTCTTCAACTTCTGGATCTATATTCTTTACACCCATTCTTCCAAATTTGAATGCTCTTCAATTGTTAAGGCATATAAAGAAATATGCTCAATCGGAAAATTTGTTACAATCTCTTCTAAATCTTCTTTCCACATTGTCATCGTTTGTTCAGGCAATCCATAAATTAAATCAATCGAAATATTATCGATTCCATTTTTTTTGATTTCTTTAATTTTACTTAGTACTTCTTCTTTCGTATGCTTTCTTTTCTATTATTTTTAACAGTTTTGGCTGCAATGTTTGAACCCCAAAGAGATTCGATTAATTCCATGATGATAACACAACGCAATCTTATCCTCAGAAAAAGATTCTATATTGGCTTCCATCGTATACTCTTCACATTCCTGTATATAGGATCTAATGCAGTTAATAAAACATTCAGCTGCTCATAGGACAGTGCACTTGGAGTTCCTCCTCCTATATACATGGTCTTTAAAGGAGGTTTGCAGCTTTTTCCTGTATCTCTTTACAACAGCAGATACCCATTTATCTGCCAGTGTTTCATGATAGCCACATCTTGTAAAATCGCAATATGCACAAATATGTCTGCAAAAATGGTACATGAAGATAACATGCCTGTGCCATAATATCCCTCCCTTGTTTATATGGTATCAATACGTTTATGTTAATCGCAAGAAAAAAGCAGCCATATGCATAGCTACTTTGTTTCATCATCCATGGATAAAACCGCCATGAAAGCTTCCTGAGGAACTTCCACACTCCCTACCGCTTTCATACGTTTCTTCCCTTCCTTTGTTTCTCTAGAAGTTTTTTCTTACGTGAGATATCTCCCCATAACACTTCGCAAGAACATTTTTACGAAGAGACTTGATATCTGATCTAGTCGATGATTTTCCCATTGATAGCAGCCTGAATTGGGATTTCAAACTGCTGTCTAGGAATCAATGTCTTTAACTTTTCACAGATTGCCCTTCCTCTTGATAAGCAAAATCACGATGAACGATACAACTTAGCGCATCGACAACTTCTCCATTTAACAAGATATCCATTTTTGACAACTTATTTGGCTGATACCCTATCAATTCATAATCAAAAGAAGCATATCCTTTTGTCGCAGATTTTAAACGATCGAAGAAATCATATACGATTTCCCTAAAGGAAGCTCATATATCAAATTCATACGGGATTCATCAATATACTGCATGTCACTGTAGTTACCACGTTTTTTTTCTGACACAAATCCATAATCGCACCAACATATTCTTTTCGGTGTCATGATACTTGCTTTTACAAAAGGTTCTTCCAAGCGATCAATTTTTTTGTACTTCTGGAAGCATACTTGGATTTTCAATGTGCATCATAGAGCCATCTGTTAAATATGCATGATATACAACGGAAGGAGCTGTCGCAATCAAATCAATATGATATTCTCGCTCAATTCTTTCCTGTACAACATCCATATGAAGAAGCCCTAAGAATCCACAGCGAAAACCAAACCCAAGTGCCTGTGAAGTTTCCGCTTCAAACTGTAAGGATGCATCATTTAGCTGTAATTTTTCTAAAGCATCACGTAAATCGTTTATATTTTGCAGAATCAATTGGATACAATCCACAATATACCATTGATTCATCTGTAGCCATGAAGAGGCTCATCTGCTGCATTGTTAGCATTTGTAATCGTATCTCCGACACGAACATCTTTAATGGATTTAATAGATGCACAAAGCCAGCCTACTTCACCACATTCCAGTGCAATCTTTTTTCACTTCTTTTGGATTACGAATACCACACTCTAATACTTCATACTCTGCACCTGTTGCCATAAAACGAATGGTGTCCCCAACACGAAGACTTCCTTCTTTGATACGCACCATTGCAATAACTCCACGATAAGCATCATATACAGAGTCGAATACCAAAGCCTGTAAAGGCGCATCCGGATTTCCGCTAGGTGCAGGTACATGCTGTACAACTGCTTCTAATACATCCTGAATATTTAATCCGTTTTTCGCTGAAATAAGAGGTGCCTCACTGGCATCTAACCCAATGACATCCTCAATTTCCTTTTTTCACAACATCCGGCTGTGCACTAGGCAAATCTATTTTATTTATAACTGGTATGATTTCCAAATCATTATCAAGAGCCAAATAGACATTGGCAAGTGTCTGTGCCTCAATCCCCTGTGCAGCATCTACTACTAAAACAGCCCCTTCACAAGCAGCCAGTGAACGTGATACTTCATATGTAAAATCGACATGTCCCGGTGTATCTATCAAATGAAAAATATAATCTTCTCCATCTTTTGCTGTATATTTCAACTGAACAGCATTTAATTTGATGGTAATACCTCTTTCTCTTTCCAGATCCATAGAATCCAGCAGCTGTTCTTTCATTTCTCTTTGTTCAACCGTTTCTGTGATTTCCAGAATACGATCCGCTAATGTTGATTTCCCATGATCAATATGCGCAATAATGGAAAAATTTCGTATATGTTTTTTGATCCATGCTCTCAACTCCTAACACTAGTGCTTATTATAACAGAGTTTAACTTCCTTGAAAACAGGGAATTTTTAAAATTTTCTCATAAAAGAAGCTTTGTTTCCGCTTCTTTTTATAAAAAACACTGTCCTACCAATTGCTTTCCAGCTCCATTGAAAAATGCTTTTGCATCTGTTTTTGCTTTGCCTTCCATCTGGATTTCATCAATCAAAACATACCCATTTACTGCTGCTATCGCAAAACCGCCATCAAGTAGTCCAAGTACTTCACCCGGTTTTGAATAAATTGCTTTTTTCTACTTTTTCTAACTTTATGAAATTTTACTTTTTATTATTGATAATCCCATGTCCCACAGGAAAAGGAATCAACCCGCGAATATGATCGTAGACCTTAGATATATCACGATCAAAGCTGATAAATTCTTTCTTCTTTTTGAAATCGTATAAGCAAACGTCGCTTTTTCTTCCTGCTGTTCCACAAAAACAGCTTTCCCTTCTTTTATCTTCACAATGCTTTCACTTAACAGCTTCTGCGCCCCTGCTTCTGCCAGCTTATCATACAAACTTCCTGCTGTATCTGTTTCTTCAATTTAACCTTACATTGTGCCATGACCGCACCAGCATCCATTGCTTTTACCATACGCATAATAGACATACCTGTTTCTTTCTCTCCATATATGATTGCCTTATGAATGGGTGCACCTCCTTTAATTTTGGAAGCAATGATGCATGCACATTAATACTTCCATACGTTGGAGCTTCCAGCAGTTCACTTGGTATAAACTGTCCATAAGCACAAGTGACGATTAAATCAGCCCCCAGCATCATCAAATCTTTATAATCATCTTTAATACGTACAGGCTGATAAACAGGGATATTATGCTGCAATGCACATTGTTTTATTTCTGACATCTTTAATTCCTGTTTTCTTCCTGTTTTTTATCTGGCTGTGTAACAACACCGATCACATCATATCCATCTGCTAAAATCTGCTTTAACATGGATACTGCAATATCAGTGTTCCCATAAACAAAATCTTCATAACTCTCACCTACCGATAACAGTATACCACAGATTTTATTTAGAAAATATCATTTCTGCACACCATCAAACACAATCGCAAATAAACCAGCAGTTTCCTTTACAGCATCTACAACCAAATCACTTTGTTGTTTTGGCCATACGAGAAGCCCTGTTTTTGTATTTCATTTGTTTGAACTTGTTTTGAAACATTTTTTTGTGTCGCAATATCTTGTTCAAACTGCTGTACTTTTTGTGTGATATCCATACTGATGTCTCTTTGTTTTTGTACATAAGAACCCACTGCCACCAGCAAAAAACAAGCAAAGCATCCCAAATAAATCGTTTCATATATTCAGCCCTCCTTCAACATTTCATCAATTCCGACTGCTACAACTTCCAAAGTGTTTTTTACTTCTTCAAATGAGTTATTCTCACTGCCACATTCCATTAAAATGACTCCTTTGCAAACGTATTGATTATAGTAATCTTTTCTAGTCATCACATCTTTCATAATACCATTTGCATGCTTGTTGACTTTGTCAGTTAACGTCGTTGATATCTTCGTAGCACTTTTTACATTTTTTGAACTCCTGCAACAACCATCATAGATTTCGCATATGTTTTTCCATTAATCGTTGTATACGTATACTCTTGGTACACTGTCTCTATGCAAATCGATACACAAATCAAATCCGCCATATTTCACAAGGGCATCGTTCATAAATTTTTCTGATACTAAATATGCATCATCATAAGTCATGTTATGATCAGAGCGATATTTCGCAAAATTATTTGTTTTACTACCACTTCATACCCTTTCTTTTCTAGTAAAGATGCAAGAACAAATGCACCATCTAACACCGTTTTCCCATCATTGTATTTTTCATCCTGATGCGTATCATAAATATAAATTTTCTTTCCATTCTTTTTACAGATTCTTTTTCCTTAGTTGCTGTATCTTTTGGCTTTTCATTCTCTGGCTCTTTTGGCACAATTAAAGGACTATCCGAAGTTGATTCAACATTGCTGTCTTCGTTAAAGCTTTGAAATGTAGTATCTGCCATTACATTTAATTGTTTTTTCAATTCTACATCTTTCGAAAGTGTTTTCTGCTGATAAATAAGATTATTCATTAAAGATGAAGATGTCGCCACTTTCTTTTCAAAGCCTTCTTTAAATGGTGTAACGCATAGGAAAGCAAACATAAAGCAAAAGTTTTCCTGCAATCTTGATACCTCCACTCATTAAAACACCCCTGCATTTACAATGTATGTTTTATACAGGAGGTTCATGTTTATAAAAAATAGGCAAAAATCTACATTCTTCTACAAATTATCAAAATCCGGATGTAAAAAATGATTGATGCCATCTGATAACATGTCAGTTAAATATTGTAATGCATCATCCATAGACTTCGGTGTAACGATCATATCCATACGTTTCACCTTAGATAGTCGTTTCAAGATGTTCTTTGCATCTTTTTTCATCTTGTAATACATCCGACACAATAGCACCAACACTAGATACAGTGGCAACACCAATGGCAATCACTGGCACATGCAAAGAGGCTTCATTTAAAGCATGACGATAATTTCCAACACCACTTCCGGCTGAATACCTGTATCATTCAGCTGAATAACACGGTTGATGCGATTTAAGTTTCGAGTAGCTAAAGCATCAATTGCGATAATCAAATCTGGATGATACATTTGCGTAACACTTTTTACAATAGAGAAACTTTCCATACCAGTTTGTCCCATAACACCTGGTGACAACACCGCTACATTTCTTGTGCCTTTCAAATAGGCTTTATCTTCATTTTCATAAAGATGCGCTGTAACCAAAAGTTTAGAGGCTACATAGGGACCTAAAGCATCACTAATGATTTCTCTATTACCAAGTCCAATTACTAATATTTTTGAAATTTCAAATTTCTTGCCTCGCACATATGCATCATACTTTCACAAATCGCTTCTGCCATATGTGTTCTAGCTATATGATTTCCCATATCCTCACATTCTATCGTTATATATTCACCTTTTTCTTTTCCCAGTTCATTTTCATCTTCAATACAGATATATGATGCATTTTATATAATCATTTCGTTTTTCTGTATAATTATAAGCTTTTATTTTTTGTTTCTTTTATTTATTTCATCCGCAAAATCTGTATAAATTGTATTTTTTTCTTTCATTATTCAAACACCTCAATTAGAGTATGGATTTTTTTAGTTAACTTTATTGCTTTTTTCAAAGTGTTTTTGTTATAATTTACAGGCAATAAGTATGAGGAGGTGCAATATGCCACAGATCCAGTCTCAGAAAAACGTGTAAAAATCTAACAACAAGAGAAATTTAGCTGTTAACTCTCAGAAATCTGCACTGAAAACTGCTATTAAAGCTGTATTATCTGCTGTAGAAGCAAATGATAAAAGAAGCTGCAGTTGCTGCATTGAACACAGCTAACTCTAAATTAGATAAAGCAGTTGCTAAAGGTATTCACCACAAAAACTATGCAACTAGACAGAAATCACGTTTGGCAAAAGCAGTAAATTCAATCGCTGCATAATAAATCGGTCTTTGGATCGATTTTTTATTTATAGAAAGAGAAAAATCTAAAAAGGCTTAAATTCTAAGTGAATCTAAGCCTTTTTTTTTTTTAATCCATATAAGTTCTTTTTACAACAATCGAACAACATCATTCCATGTCGCAAATACCATTAATCCAACAATCAAGATAAGTCCAGCCATCATAACTGCCGTTTGAACCTTTTCATTTAACTTACGTCCAATCAATGTTTCAATTAAAATAATAAAGATTCTTCCTCCATCAAGAATTGGAATTGGAACTAGGTTCATAACACCTATATTTACTGATAACAATGCAATCAACGCCAAAACAGGAATAAATCCAGCCTGTGTAATTTCCGCTGTAACATTATAAATACCTACAGGACCACTTAAATTTTGTAAACCTACACCTTGAATCAGTTTTCCTAAAGCATCTATAACACTTTTAACAGAATCTATCATCTGTTCAGTTCCATATGGTATACTTTCCAGTAAAGTTAATTTCTTAATTTCACCTTGTGGATATTGAACTCCCATCTGATATATATTATCTTCTTCATTATATTGCGCATCCATATGAAGTTTTACTTCTTTATTGTCACGCAAAACGGTAAATGTCAAATCTTGCGGATAATATTGAATAAATTCCACAACATCATCACTTGATTTAACATGTATGGATTCTTCTTTACTTTGAATTTTTACTACTTCATCTCCAACTTGAAAACCAGCTTTTCTGCAGGATAATTGGGTGCAACTGTTTGGACAATTGCTTTTTGAAGGGACACTTACTGCACCTTGCCATGCGGTAATACCAATGAAAATCAGCCATGCAAAAACGATGTTCATGAACGCACCAGCGCCCATCACAACAATCTGTTTAAGTGGAGAAATACCATTTATCGTTCTTTCGAATAGGATATCTTCATCTGTATCCTCTTCCTCTCCTTCTTCCCCTGCCATTGCGACAAATCCACCAATTGGAAATGCACGAATAGACCATGCAGTTTCTCCCTTCTGCTTTTGCCAAACAACAGGGCCCATACCAATCGAAAACTCTTTACAATATACATTAAACTTCTTAGCAGCAATCAAATGCCCCAATTCATGAACAATGATAATAACACTAAGAATTAAAATAAAGTAAATAAAACTTAATACGCCGCTCATGAAACAGCTCCTTTCTTCCATTGATTCTATTACAAATTGTCTAGCTTTTTTATCACTATCAATAATTTCCTCTAATGTAGGATTTTTGAATAAATGGCAAGTTTCTAACTGCATTCTCAATATAGGTTTCAATCGAAAGAAAACTTATCTTTTTATTCAAAAACAAAGAAACTGCTTCTTCATCAGCCGCATTCATGATAGCTCCAAGATTTCCACCTTTTCTTCCTACCTCATAAGCTAGTGCTAATAAAGGATAACGTTCAAAGTCCATCTTTTCAAAGTGTAAAGCAGGATATTTCGTGAAATCAAATGGTTCATCATTATGCATAACTAGACGATTTGGATAAGATAATGCATATTGAATAGGCAAACACATATCTGCACTTCCTAATTGTGCAATAATCGCATGATCTTGATACTGCACCATCGAATGTATGACACTTTCTCGATGCAATATTACATCAATCTGTTCATAAGGAAGGTCAAACAAATAATGTGCCTCAATAACTTCAAACCCTTTATTCATCATTGTAGCACTGTCAATTGTAATTCTTCCCCATGCTCCAGTTGGGGTGTTTCAATGCCTGCTCAACAGTTACATCTTTTAATTCTTCTCTAGACTTATCGCGGAAGCTTCCACCACTTGCTGTAACGATGAGTTTATCAACTTCTTTTTATCATTTCCTGAAGGCACTGTAAAATTGCAGAATGTTCTGAATCAATTGGATAAAGACGAACCTTATTTCTTTTTAAAGCTTCTTTTTACCAATGGTCCTCCAGCCACAAGACTTTCTTTGTTAGCCAAAGCAATATCTTTTCCATTATTGATGGCTTCCAAACATGGCAACAATCCTCGAAAACCAACAACAGCATCTACAAAGATATCATAATCAGTCAACTTTGCCAGTTTTACCAATCCTTCATCACCACTATAAAATGTAATATCTGGATACAGTTCTTCTAATTCAGATAGATGTTGTGCATCCGCAACACTAACGTAGCGAACCGTATTTACCTGCGATAAAATTTCTTTTAGTTTTGGTATATTATGTCCAACACTTAATCAATAATACGAAACTTTTCACTATGGTGTAAAAACAACATCAATTGTTTGCGTTCCAATAGAACCACTAGCACCTAATAATACAATATTTTTCATAGAGTCATCACCACCAGCATCAAATAAAAGCAAATAAAATTAAATACAAGAGAATCTACACGATCAATACACCGCCATGTCCCGGCAGTAAATTTGAAAAATCTTTGATTCCATAAGAACGTTTGATAGCACTGAATGCTAAATCTCCTATCTGTCCTGTAATTGTTAAAATCATACTGGCAAACAGCATCCCAGTAACCGATACATTGTCTATACATAAACATGCAAAGGCAAAAGACAGAACTGCTCCAAAAACCATCCTCAATAGAACCTTCCCATGTTTTCTTAGGAGAAACACGGGGATTTAACTTATGTTTACCAAAAAATCTTCCACATAAATATGCAGCTGTATCACATACGTAAGTTGCGATAATAATATACCAAATAAACATTGCGTCTTTTTCATAAATATATAAAAAAGAGCGAGCAATTAAAGCAAACAAAGCAATATATCCGATACAATGAAAACTATCTTTTGCTGGAAACTTTTTCACTAAAAACAGGAATTGATAACATCCCCAGCATAAAGACTCCAAGAAGTGGAAGAACCAAACTTTCTGTACAGAAAGTTAACACAAAGACACATATAATAGCAAGTGGCAATACAACTGCTGGCCAATGATCTTTATGTTCACTTAAGCCGAGCAATTCAATTCCTCCTGCAATAATAATAAATGCAATTAACAGATTCAAAAGCCAACCACCTAACAGAAGTGGCGGTATTACACAGGCAAGAATCCCTATTGCTGTTATCACTCTGGTTTTCATTCCGTTAACCCTCCAAATCTTCGATTTCTATGATTAAACTCGTCAATGGATTCTTCCAGACATTCTTTTTGTAAAGTCCGGCCATGCAACTGGTGTAAAAATCAACTCTGCATATGCTATCTGCCATAACAAGAAATTACTGATACGTAATTCACCGCTTGTACGTATCATTAAATCAACTTCCGGCATACCTTGTGTCATCATATACTCACCAAAAGTATCTTCATCAATATCACTTGGAGCTTTCCCAGTTATGACATCCTGTGCATATTTCTGTGCAGCAAGTGTTATTTCTCTTCTAGAACCGTAATTTACTGCAAGACATAAAATAAGACCAGTGTTTTGTGCAGTTTCCGCAACAGCCGTTGTTATAACATTTTGTGTTTCTTTAGGAAAACGTTCAATTTCACCTAAAAAAAGTAACACGTATATTATTCTTCTTCAATTCTGCAAGATAACGATTAAAAATAATTTTGGCAACTTGCATAAATAGTCCACTTCACTTTCTGGACGTTTCCAGTTTTCTGTAGAAAACGCATAGCACGTTAAAGCCTTAATACCTAAATCATTGCATGCAATTGCAATTTTACGAATATTTTCAGCTCCCTGTTTATGACCGGCAGTACGTGGAGCCCTCTTTTCTTTGCCCATCTGCCATTTCCATCCATAATAATTGCTACATGCTGGGGGATGTTTCTTTCTGTCATGATTGACAACCTCCTCATTTCCATAATTCCATATTTTATATTATATCATAAGTCAACACTATCTACAAACAAACCCATCTTTTTAAAATACGTAGCATATAGCAAGTAAAGACAAATTAAAAAAGAAATCTGCATGAAACAGATTTCTAAATATCGAATATTAAACTTTCATTATTTCTGCAGATTTTTCTGAAACAGCTGCATCTACTTTTTAACGTATTCATCTGTTAATTTCTGAACTTTTTCCTGAAGCTTCTTAGATTCATCTTCTGTCAGTTCTTTATCTTTTTTGATTGCATCATTACCTTCACGACGTACATTACGAATCGCAATTTTAGCTTCTTCTCCCATTTTATCAGCTGTTTTTGTAAGTTCCTTACGTCTGTCTTCAGTTAAAGCAGGTACATTCAAGCGAATAACTTCTCCATCGCTCTGTGGAACTAAACCTGTATCACTTGTAGCAATTGCACGTTCCAAATCTTTTAATGTAGATTTGTCATAAGGTTTGATTACCAATTGACGTCCTTCAACAACCTTAATACTAGCAACCTGATTAATAGGTGTCATACTGCCATAATATTCAAATTCAACATGTTCCAGCAAAGAAGCATTTGCTACACCAGTACGAATTGTGTTTTTAAGTTTCCCTGCAGCATTTCTACTGCTTTTTCCATTTTATGCTTTGTAAGTTCTAAAATTTCCATAATTTAATTTCCTTCCTTTGAGATAATCGTTCCGCTTACTTCACCACGAACTGCTTTTAAAATATTTCCGTGTTCATTCATATTAAATACAATTAAGTCTACATCGTTATCCATACACATACTTGTAGCGGTTGTATCCATTACCTGAAGTCCCTTCTGAAGAAGATCCATATAGCTTAAAGAATCAAATTTTACAGCTTCTGGGTGTGTCTTAGGATCTGCACTATATACACCATCAACCCCATTTTTAGCCATCAAAATAACATCTGCCCCAATTTCACTTGCACGAAGTGCTGCAGTTGTATCTGTAGAAAAATAAGGGTTTCCAGTACCTGCACCAAAAATAACAATACGCCCTTTTTCTAAATGACGAATAGCTCTTCTTACAATAAAAGGCTCTGCTACTTTCTGCATTTCAATTGCTGTTTGTACTCGTGTAGGAACACCAGCCTGTTCCAATGCTCCCTGTACAGCTAATGCATTAATGACTGTAGCAAGCATCCCCATGTAATCACCCTGTACACGCTCAATACCAATACTTTCAGCCATTTTACCACGAATGAAGTTTCCTCCACCAACAACAATGGCTAAATCAACACCTAATTCACGTACTTGTTTCAATTCCTCCGCCAATGCTTTTTAAGATTGCAGGATCAAACGCATTTCCTGGAGAAGATAAAGCTTCCCCACTTAATTTTAATAATACTCGCTTATACATACCAAGTCCACCTTTGCTTTTTGCTTTCGTTATAATTATAATGAAAATACTTACAAAAAAGGAAGAGAAATCTCCTTTTTTTTATATTTCTTCAAAAGAAATCTCTCTCCCTAGAAAAAAGGAAACGATATCGTTTCCTTTTCTTGTTTTAATTAACCACCAAATGCCCGGCTCATTACTTCTTCAGCAAAGTTATCTTCGCGTTTTTCGATACCTTCACCAACAGCATAACGTACAAAGCTTACAACTTCAACACCGTTTTCTTTCAAATACTGACCAACTTTCTGATCTGGATTCAAGAAGAATTCCTGTTCAACAAGACATAAATCTTTTAAGTTTTTGCTGATTTTTCCTTCAATGATTCCAGCTAATACTTTTTTCAGGTTTGTTAGCTAATTTTTCATCATTTTAACGATTTCAGTCTGTACTTTTCTTTCATGTTCAACAACATCAGCTGGCATTTCGTCACGGCTAACATACTGAGGAGCCATACTAGCTACCTGCATAGCGATGTCTTTCGCAACTTTTTCATCTGCTTTTCCTTTTAATGTAACTAAAGCAGAAATTTTACCACCCATGTGAACATAGCTTCCGAAGAATTCATCATCAGCTTTTTCAACAACAGCGATACGACGAAGAGAAATTTTTTCTCCAATTGTTGCTGTTGCATTTGTGATTGTATCAGCTAAAGTACCTTCTGCAGTTGCGCAAGCAAGAGCAGCATCTACATCAGCTGGTTTATTAGAAACTAATAAAGTCTGTACTGTGTCTAACAATCCCAAGAACTGTTCGTTTTTCGCAACGAAGTCAGTTTCAGAGTTAACTTCAAATACAACACCAGTGTTTCCTTCTACTGCAGAACGAGTAAGTCCTTCAGCAGCAATACGATCACTTTTTAGCAGCTTTTGCGATACCTTTTTCGCGTAGCCAGTCGATGGATTTGTCCATATCTCCATCACATTCATAAAAGCTTTTTACAATCCATCATCCCTGCACCAGTTTTTTCGCGCAGTTCTTTTTTTACCATAGCAGCAGTAATCATGTTTTTATCCTCCTAAATGCTATTTATTCAGCAGCTTTTTTTCTTCTGCTGTTTCAGCTGTTTTTTTCTTCAGCAGGTTTTACATTTTCACGTTTCTGATAAGGAGCTTTTCCATTACGTCCACGGTTACGGTCGAATGGACGACGGTTACGACGTTCTTCGTTTCTCTGACGACGACGTCTTTCATTTTCAGCAATCTGTTCTTCAACGTTGATGATAACATCTTTCATTGTTACATCTTCTTCATTTTCGTCAACGCTGTGAGCAACACAACAATCCACCTTTTGCTTCAACGATAGCATCTGCCATTAATGTTGTAATAAGTTTTACTGAACGCATAGCATCATCGTTGAAGCGATAGGATAATCTACCATTTCTGGATCACAGTTTGTATCTACCATAGCAAATACAGGGATGCCTAATTTCTTAGCTTCAGCAACAGCGTTGTGTTCTTCTTTTGGATCGATTACAAAATTGCATTAGCAATTTTTTCATTTCTTTAATTCCACCTAAGAAGTTTTTCCAAACGTGCTTTCTGTTTTTAACCTGAGCAACTTCTTTTTAGGATATAGATCCAATGTTCCGTTTGCTTCCATTTCTTCAATTTCAATCAAACGACGAACACGTTTCTGAATTGTACGATAGTTTGTCAATAAACCACCTAACCATCTCTGGTTTACAAAGAAACTTCCTGAACGAAGTGCTTCTTCAACAACAACAGTCTGTGCCTGTTTTTTAGTTCCTACAAATAATACTTTTCCGCCTTTTCAGCGATTTCTTTCATTGCAGCATAAGCAACATCCAACTGTTCCAAAGTTTTTTCCAAGTTGATGATGTAAACACCATTTCTGCTAGCGTAGATGTTTGGTTTCATTTTTGGATTCCATCTACGAGTCTGATGTCCAAAGTGTACACCAGCTTCCAATAATTTTCTCATTGATACAACTGACATTTTAATTTCCTCACTTTCCGTTATATCCTCCATCACTTCTAACGACAGCAACTTATCATCAATGCATTCACGCATCTAAAGCACGGGCTGTGCGAATCCGTGATGTGTGTAGTCTGCGTTAAGTAATCACGCATCACTAGATATTATAACATACCTGTTTATCTTTTCAACAAATTTTTTAATTTTTACTTTTATTCGATCGTATTGTTCTTTTTCTGCACGAGGATGAGCCTTCAAATATGTCTGTTTCAAACGTTCTTGTGATACATGTACATAAATTTGTGTTGTAGACAAAGAAGAATGTCCCAGCAGTTCTTGTACCACTCTTAAGTCTGCCCCATTATCCAGCAAGTGTGTTGCAAAACTATGACGAAAACATATGGGGATGAAGATGCACTTGCAAATCCGTTTTTTACCAGCTATATCCAAGCGATATTGAATCCCTCTGGATGTCATTTGTTTTTCCTCGCTGATTCACAAAAACATAATCGTGGCTGCCATCACACCATAGTCCACGTACCGTATGTAAATAGGACTTAAGCAATTGTTTCGCTGTATCATAGAAAGGAACAATGCGCTGCTTATCCCTTTTCCTGTAATACGCACGATCTGTTCTATAAAATCAATATCCCTTATTCGCAAAGAAGAGATTTCACTTACACGCATTCCACAAGCATACATAAGTTCAAACATGGCACGATCTCTTAACTCTTCTGGTTTTGATAAATCAAATGATGATAAAAAAGTTTCCATTTCATCATAAAACAAAAACTCTGGAATACGTTTTGCTTTTTAGGAGCTTTAAAATACAAAAAGGATTGTTTTGAATGCCCACATACTCATTTAGATATCGATAAAAGAGCGAAGAGAACTCAATTTACGAGCTATCGTAGAATTTTTTAAAGTCCCCATTGTCCCTGCCTTATTCCTTAAATAGGTAACATACCCCATAATTAGAATTCGATCGACATCTTCAAGCGAAGACACATTCTGTGATGTTAAAAAGAGATAAATTCTTTTATATCTCTTTCATAAGCATCGTATGTATGTTTGCTTCCACTATTTATATCATTTAAATATTTAAGAAACCGCTCAACATACGTTTCCATTAAGCAAATTTCTCCTGATATTCTTCAATCACCGCAAGTGCCTGTTTAGCAAAAAGCTTTTTTGCGATCTTTTTTCTTTACTTTCCCTTCCAGCTGCATGATTCCAAAATTCGCATTCATAGGCTGAAAGTACTTAGAGAAGCATGTGTAATATACTGTGCCATAGAACCCATCACACAAGTACTAGGTAATTCTACACACTCTTTTCCTCTTATCAGATTTGCCATATTTAATCCCTGCTAACAAACCACTTGCTGCACTTTTACATATCCTTCCACACCTGTTAGCTGACCTGCAAAAAACAAATCATCACGCTCGATATGCTGATACGTAGGTCTTAATACTTTTGGTGAACACAAATAGGAATTTCGATGCATAACACCATAACGCACAATTGATACATTTTCCAATCCTCGGAATCATACTTAAAATACGTTTTTGTTCTCCCCACTTCAAATGCGTTTGAAAACCAACTATATTATAAAGCGTAGCAACTGCATTATCCTGACGAAGCTGAACGACTGCATAAGGCAGTTTCCCATCCGGTGTTTCCAATCCAACTGGTTTCATAGGCCCAAACAGCAATGTTTTTTTCTCCTCGTCTTGCCATTTCTTCAAAAGGCATGCATCCTTCAAAATGTTTCCTCAAAGTCATGCAGATGCGCTGTTTCCGCATGTATTAATTCCTGATAAAATGATCAAATTCCTCTTTTGACATTGGACAATTAATATAGGCAGCTTCACCTTTATCATATCGAGATTTTATATATGCTTTCGTAAAATCAATACTGTCTTTTTCTATAATTGGGGCAGCCGCATCATAAAAGTGAAAATATTCTTCTTTTGTTAAACGCTGTATTGCCTGACTAAGAGAATCGCTTGTCAAAGGTCCACTGGCAATAATAAGCGGTCCTTCAAGGATGTCACAAACTTCTTCATGAACAACTTCTACAAGAGGGTGTGAACACAAAGTATCTGTGATTGCCTTTGAGAAGTTCTTCCTGTCGACCGCTAAAGCACTTCCAGCAGGCACTCTGTGTGTATCTGCCATACGCATGATCAAAAGAGTCAAATTGACGCATCTCCTCTTTTAAAATCCCAACTGCATTAAGCAAAGAATCACTTCTTAAAGAATTGGAACAAACAAGCTCCGCAAAAGCATCACTTTGATGCGCAGGTGAACTTTTCTTTGGACGCATTTCAATTAAACGTACTGGTATTCCTCTTTTTTACAAGCTGCCAGCAGGCTTCACATCCTGCAAGTCCAGCCCCTACAATCGTCACTTTTTCATGATGTTTTTCCTCATCTTTCTTTCCTGCTTTTTTCACAACTTTCTTAGCACTTTTTCTAGTTGTTTTTCGCAGTTTTCTTGGTTTCATCCTTAGACGTTTTTTCTGCTTTTGCTTTTTTAGGCTCTTTTTGATATAACGACATTTTGGATAATTGCTGCATCCTACAAATGTCGTACCAAATCGTGATTTACGCTGTACCAGATCATGTCCGCATTCTGGGCATTTTTTCTCCAGTAGGCACAGGCTCTTCTTTTACCTTTGTGCTTTTAATATATTTGCATTCTGGATAATTGCTGCAAGCCAGGAAAGAACCATAACGTCCTTTTTTTCATAACCATTTTACTACCGCAGTTTGGACAAACTTCCTCTACACCGCTATTTTCCTCTTCTTCCTCACTTTTTGGTATAACGGCAATTAGGGAAATCTATACAGGATATGAATTTTTCCATAGCGTCCTACCCTGTATACAAGATCATTTCCGCATTCTGGACATTTTTCTCCTGTTTTCTCTAATTCCTTTTTCTCCATGTTTTCATAAGCATTTTCCAACAAAGGTTCAAACTGATTATAAAATGTACGAAGTTCTTCAATGTTATTTCGTTCTCCATTCGCAATTTCATCCAAATGATGTTCCATATCAGCCGTATACGTTACATTAATGATAGAATTAAAAAATTCCTGTAATTTCGCATCTGTAAGTTCTCCCTGCTCTGTAGGAAAAAAGACTTTCGTTTTGCTTCCTTCACTAGGTCTATCAAAGAAACATACCCTCTTGCCTGCAAAGTATCAATGATAATTGCATACGTAGAAGGTCGACCAACGCCTTTCTCTTCCAGATCTTTAATCAAACGTGCTTCACTATAGCGAAGCGGCGGTTCTGTAAAGTGCTGTTTTCCTTCCAATTCTACTTCATGGAAAACCTCTTGTTCCTGCATTGCCGGCAACATTTCATCTTTTACCGTTTCATAGTCACTGTAAACTTTTAAGTATCCATCAAACATCAAAATAGAACCATTAGCACTAAATTCACAGCCATCACATACAATCTGTGCATTTACGACATCAAAACGACTGGCAGCCATTAAAAGATGCCAATGTACGTGCATAAATAAGTTTGTATAATTTATACTGATCATTTGTCAAATAAGGCTTAACCTCTTCTGGTGTATTTTAATATTCGTAGGACGAATTGCCTCATGAGCATCCTGTGCATTTTCACTGTTTTTCTGACGAGCGCGTCCACAATATTCTTTCCCATAAATTGTTTCAATGTGACTTTCTGCATCTTTTACAAAACATCACTTAAACGTGTAGAATCTGTACGCATATAAGATATAAGACCTTCTGTACCATTTGCCAAAGGAAGACCTTCATACAATTTCTGTGCAATCTGCATCGTTTTTTCGCACCAAAGCCCAATTTTGTACTAGCTTCCTGCTGTAATGTAGAAGTGATAAAAGGCATACGTGCTTCTTTTTTACGTATTTTTTCTCAATAGAAGATACTATAAAATCTTTGCTGCAGCGTGCAATGATCGCATCTACATCTTCCTGTGTTTTTAAATTTGCTTTCTTTCCATCTACCTTAATTAGATTTGCTTTAAATTCTTTTCCATCTTTTTCAAAATTCGCACCTAATGTCCAATACTCTTCACTTTTAAATGCACGAATTTCATTTTTCTCGCTCAACGATCAAACGCAAAGCAACCGATTGTACACGTCCTGCTGATTTAGAACGTATCTTGTTTTGTAAAAAGCTTGCTTAACTTAAACCCAATAATACGATCCAGCATGCGTCGTGTTTCCTGACTTTTCACCAGATTCTGATCAATTGTACGAGGATGTTTCAATGCTTCAACAACTGTATTTTTGTGATCTCATGAAAGATAATACGGTTTTCATCTGCCATATCAAGATCCAAAACATTAGCCAAATGCCATGCAATCGCTTCACCTTCACGATCGGGGTCACTTGCTAAATATACATGTTCACTTTTCCAGCCAGTTCCTTTAATTCCTTAACAACAGCACGTTTGTCGCTGCTAATTTTGTATGTAGGTTCAAAATCATTTTCTACATCAATTCAAGACCACCTTTTCAGTAGTCGCTAAATCACGTATATGTCCTTTTGAAGAAACGACATGATAGTCTTTTCCCAAATATTTTCAATCGTTTTTGATTTGGAAGGGGATTCCACTATAACTAAATTCTTCATTATGTCCTCCTTGCTTAAAATGTACGTCTCTTATTGTTTGATTTTTTTTCAGAATTTGTCAAGCTTTTTATCTCAAATTAATTCAATATCTGTAATATCGCTTAAAAAATACCTGCCCCTTGCGCAATCAGTAAGTTTCCTCCTTCTCCATAAGCATCTCCAAAAGCATGAGGCATACAGTACACTGGAATATCCAATGCTAATGCTTCATTAACCGTAAGCATAGAACCACTTCTTTTTCTTTGCTTCCACAACAATAACAACATCACTTAATGCCGCTAAAATTCGATTTCTCCATGGAAAATGAAACGCTAATGGAGCTACCCCTTTAGGATATTCACTTAAAATCAAATGATTCTTACGCATCGTTTTATAAAGTGCTTCATTTTGCTTAGGATAAATCACATCCAGCCCACATCCAATAACACCAATCGTCCCTCTGTTTAAACTGCACTGATGCGCAATGGAATCAATTCCTTTTGCCAGTCCACTAACCACAACATACTTATTTGACAAATGCCTGCATAAAGTCCTGCACATTTCTACTCCTTTTTTCACTTGCATCTCTACTTCCAATAATTCCTGCACTTTTTCTATCCAGCAGCGCAAGATTTCCTTCATAAAACAAGATCCATGGCGCATATTGTAATTTTCTTAGTTTTTCGGATATTCTTTATCAAGTACACTAACAAAATTTCCATTATATTCTATTTTTTCCCATGGTTCATTTGCTTCTATTGCTTTTTGTATATACTTCCATTCACCTTTGTATTTTACCGCATAATATAAAATTTGTTCTCTCATATAAAACACCTCTATTTCTTATACGATACAAAGATGCAAATATAAAAAAGAACTGCATAAAAACAAGTTCTTTTATGATTTTTTTGTTTTATTTTTCTATACTTCCTTTAATAAATCAATTTTCGCATCATCTACTAATATTTCTTTTGCACTCGTTAGTAAAGATGCCATATTCTGCAATTCGCTTGGTACTACGATTTTATAGTAGCTTTTCCATCTGCCATTTTTTCATAAGTTTCAAACTCTTCAAACTTAAATATTCTTTTGTTGGATTTGCATCTTTGATCATTTCAATACCACGAGCCTGTGCTTCATAAATACGCTCCATTGCTTTTGCTTTCCTTCAGCCTCAGCAATCATAGATTCCTTTTTCGCATTTGCGTAGAATCATCGCTTCTTTTCACCTTCGGCAGTTAAGATAGCACTTTTCTTTTTCTCCCTCTGCCTGCAGAATTTTTTCACGACGTTCACGTTCTGCACGCATCTGTTTTTCCATTGCTTCCTGAATATCACGTGGAGGAATAATATTTTTTAACTTCCACTCGATTTACTTTTGATTCCCCAAGGATCAGTTGCTTCATCTAAGATAGCACGCATTTTGTATTAATAATATCACGAGATGTCAATGTTTCATCAGTTCAATTCCCCAATGATATTACGAAGTGTCGTTGCGGTTAAATTTTCAATTGCAGTAGTGGTCCAACAACTCCATACGTATATAATTTAGGATCTGTAATCTGAAAATAAACAACTGTATCAATCTGCATCGTTACATTATCTTTTGTGATAACTGGCTGCGGTGCAAAATCTTTTACAATTTCTTTTAATGTAACTTTATTCGCAATTCTATCCACAAAAGGAATCAACACATGAATTCCCGTATTCCATGTGGAATGATATGCACCAGGCGCTCTACAACATAAGATGTTGCCTGTGGAACAATTCGAACCAAATATGCAAATAAACCGGCAATAAGTAATAATACAACAACAATAATGATAATCGTTAAAATATTCATAGTCTACCTTCCTTTATTTATCTTCATTTTGTAATTTCATCACAAGGAGTTTTGCCCCCTCGATTGCAACCACTTTTACGCGACTTCCTTCTTCTATTTCTTCATCCTCAACACTGACTGCATGCCATATGGTCCTTGAATTTTTCACTTCTCCCCAATCATTGGAAGTGATCTTTTTTGTTACGATTCCTTTTTCCCCAATATAGCGATCTGCATTTGTTCTAACAACATTCCCTCTTAAATAGCGTGCCGCAACAGGACCGAACAATAAGCATACTCAGAAAAAGACATAATCACAAAAACTGCAATCTGTATCCCAATTGAAAAATCAAGCAAAGATACCAGTGCCGCAGCGCAAGCCCTACTGCAAACCAGATGCTTACCAGAGCACTTGCTGTAAGCAATTCTAAAACTACCGCAAAAGCAATCCTACTCCAAGCCAAACAAGCCACATCGTCATCACCCTTTACATTCATCAATTCACTCAAATCAACTACCAGCATATTTTCTTTATCAGAAAACTGTGCATGCACCTTTAAGCCATCAATGGTCTGTTTCAATAAGATGCTCAATTCCTCTATGATGGCTTTATTGCTGATACGAGCATATCCTTTTCCTATGGAGACTTTATGCAGCTGCTCATTAGAAACAAGCTGCAAATCAACTCTCGCTTCGTAACAGGTCGAATTGCTAAAGAAAGATTCTTTTGTCAATTCCAATCATGCACCAGCGAATATCCTGAAAATATGCAGCAGCGCTACTGTTTAAAGTAATGTTTGTCGGATTTAAGGTAACAACCAGTGAATAAACATTACTTTTTACCCATTCAAACATTCTGCCACCACCTTTCTACTTTCATTATAGAACTTTCTTATTTTTTGCAACAATTTTCTTATTTTTTTCTTATTTATTTTTCATAATAAAAAAATACCCTGTTTATCACAGAGTATTACAGTTCAAATTGCAGTTGTGCCATCTTAGCTACCGGAGCATAGCTTTTACGATAAAGATGATCAATTACCCCATATGTATGCATAGCCTCCAAATGTGCTTTTGTTGGATATCCTTTGTGTTTTGCAAACCCATATTGAGGATATCGTTTATCGTAACATACATAATACAGTCTCTTGTTACCTTAGCCAAAATACTGGCAGCCGCAATACTGACACTCTTCTGATCACCTTTCACAAGAGAAATCACATCTTTATCACACTGAGGCAATGGCATTGCATCTGTTAATACGCCATCTGCCCCATCAAACATGCTGCTTAAATCCTGCATAGCTTTTTGTGTAGCGCGATAAATATTTAATTCATCAATGATTTTGGGCTCAATGATAAGAATATGATACTCATCTGCTAAACGAATAATTTCTTTAAATAATGCCTTTCTTTTTTCTCACTGATTTTTTTTAGAATCATAAATCTCTTCATGAGAAAAACCTGGTGGAAATGCTACTGCCGCTACTTGAACTGTCCAGCCATAGGTCCTCTGCCTGCTTCATCAATACCGATAATTTTTTCTTTCCTGCTTTTCCACCATTCTATTTTCATAGTGATTCTCACACTTCATCTGCATTCTCCACGTAATAGAACCTAAGCGATCATCACGAATCTCTCGCAGAAAGGTTTCTATCGTTCGTTTAAAATCAATCTCTTTCCTTTTTTAAGAAGCCTTTTTCTGAATTTTCGTAAAATTAGAATAAAGGGTCCTCATCTAATTCAATAGCATAGCGTTTTCAAGAAGTTCCGGTTTATGCTGCATTAAAAACGCATTGCCCGGCTGCTACTTCCTCTAAAAGGTAAGATTTCATCACGAATCGCACCGGATACCGCCAAAAGAACACCAACTTTTTCATCTTCAAAATTTTGGCCATAAAACTCTAGTGTATCCAGCAACTCTAAATTTGCATTTACCTTTGACCATTGCAGAGATTTTGTAACCTGGACGATCTCCTGTTACCGCAATTTTCTTTTTGGAGATACGATTAATAAATGTTGATTTACCAACATTTGGAACACCTACCACCATGGCACGAATCGCTCTTGGACGAATCCCTCTTCGCTTCATTCTTTTCAATTTTTCGCTTTCATAAGTTCTTGAGAAGCTTCTACTACTTTCGGTGTAATATTTTCCTTTATAATATCAAAAGCAAGCACTTTAACATCTTCTTTTTTGAGCTTTTGTAATCCATTTTCTTGTTTCTAGCGCATCTGCCTTGTCTTTTTTTGAAAGAATAATAAGACGAGGCTTCTGATTCACATAATTCTTCGATCATCGGATTTTTAGACGCATTGGGAATACGGGCATCTCTTAATTCAATGACCATATCCACCATTTTCATTTTCTCCTGCATTTCCCTTTTTGCCTTTTGTCATATGACCGGAAACCATTGTATTCTAATTGTATCTTGTTTATTTTTCCATTTGAGACATACCTCACTTTATCAGTGGAGAATAGAATCAACATCCTTTTGCAATAATCTTATCTCTGGTAAATGGACCTACACTGCGAGAATCCATACAGAATTATTACGATTATCCCCCATTAAAAATACTCATTATCTTTAAGAGTTACAGGTGCCATATCCTGCGTAAATGTTTTTAATTGCTGCTGTTTTACAACTTGTTCTGCATAGTTCTTATCTAAAAGGGTTCCTCTATCTCTTTATTATCTACGTATAAAATACCATCTTGATAGAAATTGTTTCTCGAGGCAAAGCCAATTACCCTTTTACCCATAAATCTTTATTATCAGGGCTGTGTACAACCACAACATCGAAACGCTCAATATCTGTTAAATAAGAAGCCGCAACATTTACAATAACATGTTCTCCATCTTCCAAGGTAGGATACATAGAAGAACCTACCACTGTGTTTTACGTAAAAACAAAAGTAAAGACAAGCATTAATATGATGAATGCCACCAATATCATTCGCAAAAAATCTAAAATACTATATAAAATATCATATTTATCTTTCTTGTTCTTCACACAATCACCTTCCTATTTTGCACTTCGTATTTCAGTGAAGGGAATAACACAAAAATACCAACGCCTCGAATCTGATTGCGATCAAAAGGCCCCAATTCTCTGGAATCTGAGAAATACTTCGATTATCGCCCATCAAAAAATATTCATCTTCCCTAATTTAATTTCGTCAAAATCCTCTGCTTAAACACTTCTCAACATCTCGAAAACGATCCGCGTAATCATTATCAGATACGGCTCATCCAAAGGTTTTCCATTTACATAGACAACGTCATCTTTACATGAAATCGTCTCATTAGGAAGGCCTATCACTCTTTTTACAACATAAGTATATAATTGTGTGTTTTCATATGCAACAACGATATCTCCACGTTCTATATCCTGAAATTTTGCCGCAAACGCATTACTTAAACCAAATTCTTTATCATGTAATGTAGGATACATACTTCCTCCATTGACTTGAATATGGCGTACGACATAGTTTGTAATGATAAAAATTAAGATCAGACAAAACAGCAAAGATTTTTTAAAAGTGAGAAAATATTGGAAAAAGCACTTTAACAAGTGTTTTCTTTTTTTTCACTCTTTATGCTTACTGTTTGTAGATCTTTTCCAAAACATGCACATTCCTCCACCACTTTAAATATAAAAAGAAAAGCCGGAATAAATCCCGACTTTTTTGCTTAGCGAATTTCTTTAATACGAGAAGTTTTTACCAGAACGTCCACGAAGATAGAATAATTTATTTCTTCTAACTTTACCGTGACGAACTACTTCGATTTTGTCAACAATTGGAGAATGGATTGGGAATGTTCTTTCTACACCAATCTGGTTAGAAATCTTACGAACTGTAAAGTTTTCGCTGATTCCTCCACCCTGTCTTGCAATTACCAAACCTTCAAAACCCGGATACGAGATTTGTCTCCTCTTTGATTTTTACGTGTACACGTACTGTACTACCAGATTTGAAGAAAGGTATGTCTTTTTTCAATTGTGATTTTGTTACATCATTAACTAACTGTAAGTTCATACTGGCACTCCTTTTCTATATTTAACGTAGGGCTCATAAACCATTTTGTCCAGCGGAACCTCGTTGCCATAACAGGCTAAATAATAATACCATAAAAGAATTGCCTTTGTAAATAATTTTCTTTACATTTTTTATGTAAATCTTCTACATTAGAAAGTCGGGCACTTTCTGCTACTATCATATCATTTTCAATACTTAAAGAAAAGATATATTCAAAGAAAGTTATTTTTTATTTACTGTTCTTTATATTCTGCTTTTAATTTCTTCCATCAATTTTCTTTCTTCTTTTGTAAAATCTCTATTTTTAATAAGTCAGGACGTTTTTCCAATGTTCTTTTTTAAAGATTCCTTTAATCTCCACTTACGTATATTTTCATGATGACCGCTTAATAAAACATCTGGAACGCGTTTTCCATCGAATTCAATTGACGCGTATATTGAGGATACCCAACAAACCATTTTCAAAAGAGTCATCGCTGTGACTTTCTTCTAAAATAACACCGTTTAAAAGTCGAATGATTGCATCGGAAACAACCATGGCTGCCGGTTCTCCTCCTGTAAGAACAAAGTCTCCCAAAGAAATTTCCATGTCCACATAGGAACGAATTCTTTCATCAAACCCTTCATAATGACCACATAATAAAATAAGATGTTTTATTTCAGAAGCAAATTGACGTGCAGTTTTTTGTGTAAATGTTGCTCCCTGGGGAGACATCATCACAACAAAAGAATCTGGTGTTCGTATATCCTTTAAACAATCTACGATTGGCTGAGGGCTTAAAACCATCCCCTGTCCTCCTCCACAAGGCGTATCGTCTACATGATTATGTTTATCTAATGTATATTTACGGAAATCAACCGTATCAAATTCCACCTGTTTTCGATTCTAAAGCACGCTTAATAATTGAAGTAGAAACAAAACTATCAAAAAAACTCAGGAAAAAGAGTAACAATTGTTATCCTCATATCATTCCCTCCACTAGATGAACCACAATTTTCTTATCTTCACGTGAAAAAGAAACAACGAATGCTTTCACATAAGGAATCAAGATATCTCCTTTAACACCTTTCACACGCAAAATTGCATTCGCATTTGTGTCCAGCACCTCACTAACGATACCAAGTTTATTTCCTTCTTCATCAAACACTTCACAGTTTTTTAGTTCAAAGAAATAAGCTTTCGTCTTCTTCCAGTTCATGAACATCTTTTCGATCAATTGATAATAAAGAACCTTTCCATTTTTCGACCTGATTAATATCATCAAATCCATCAAACTTCACAAGCAAGAGTCCTTTTTGTTCACGCACACTTTAATTTTAAAGAAAGCAGCCCCTCTTCTGCATGCAGATGAACAAGAGCTCCCTTTTTAAAACGAATATGCGGAAAATCTGTCATTGTTTTTATTTTTATTTCCCTCTTAAGCCATGCGTATTAACCAATACACCAATCGTAATTTGTTCCATATATTACCTTCCAAAAAAAGGATGCATTTTGCATCCTAATAAGATTCGAATTTAATAGTAACTCGTTTATCTTCTTTTTCTTGATGCAACAGACATCATATGACGGATTGAGGAAGCCATTGATCCTCTGCGTCCAATCAGTCTAGCAACATCTTCACTGTTTGCATATACATACAGTAAAATTTTTCGCTCATCAAGACTGTCCATTTTCTTAACAGAAATACTGATTTATCATCTACCATTGGTGTTACGATATCCAGTAATACTTGTTCGTAATCGATCATAAGAATTACTTAGCGTTTTTTTCTTCGTGCAGACGTTTCAAGATGCCCTGAGTAGACAGGATGTTGCGTACTGTATCAGAAGGCTGCGCTCCATCTTTTCAGCCATTTAACAGCCAATTCTTCATTTACTGTAATAGAAGCTGGATTTGTAGTTGGATTGTAAGTTCCAATTGTTTCAATAATACGTCCATCTCTCGGTGAACGAGAATCAGCAGCTACTATTCTGTAAAAGGTTTTTTTAGAACCCATTCTTTTTAATCTTAATTTAACCATTGTCTATTTCCTCCTGTAATTTTTATTACAGATGTTATTATAACAGAGTTTTTTTAGGTGTCAAGTATTTTTTCCTTTACACTTTGTTTAAAAAGAAGAAAACAGAGCCTATACGCTCTGTCTAGAATTTTTCTGCCCTTTTACCGCCCATAGCACGACTCATAGCACGCATATTTTTCATTGCGCCTAAGCTACCCAAGTTTGGCATTTTTCCTCCTTTTGCAAGAGATGAGAATTGCTTCATTACCTGTTTCATCTTTTCAAACTCATTCAAACAGCGATTTACATCCGCAACACTCACTCCGCTTCCTTTCGCAATACGGTTTTTACGAGAAGCTCTTAAAATATTAGGGTTTTCCCTTTCTTCCGGCGTCATACTTTGAATAATCGCTTTGCTTTTCTTGATTTTATTATCTGCTTTTGCTTCATCAATTTGTCCAGCCAGCTGTCCCATGCCCGGCAATAACTTCATCATACCACCTAAAGAACCCATTTTTTCAATTTGTTCATACTGAACAAGCATATCTGTTAAGGTAAATTTACCACTCATCATACGATTTGTTGATTTTGTGGTAGCTTCCATATCCATTTTTTCTTGCGCTTTTTCAACCAAAGACATGATATCTCCCATTCCCAGTATACGATCTGCCATACGATCTGGCTGGAAAACATCTAAATCTTCATTTTTTCTCCTAAACCCACAAATTTAACAGGTACATTTGTAATGGCACGAACAGATAAGATACCTCCGCCACGAGAGTCTCCATCAAGCTTTGTTAATACTAATCCGCTTACTTCTAATTGCTCATGGAAACTGCTAGCAACATTTACGATATCCTGACCAGTCATAGCATCCACAGTTAACAAAATATCATCTGGCTGAACATAGGCCTTAATATCGGATAACTCCTGCATCAGTTCATCATCTATATGCAAACGTCCTGCTGTATCAAACAGTACTGTATCATAGCCATTTTCTTTTCGCATAGACCATTGCCTGTTTAGCAGTTTCCAAAGCTTTTGTTTCTACACCTAAAGAAAATACTTCAACACCAATGGATTCTCCTAATGTTTTCAGCTGATCAATTGCCGCCGGACGAATGACATCGCATGCGACAAGCAAAGGATTTCTCCCTTTGTTTCTTCTTCATTAAATTAGCAATCTTAGCGGATGCTGTTGTTTTACCAGTACCCTGAAGACCAACCATCATGATTGTTGTAATACCACTTTTTTTATAGTTTACAGGGGCGTCTTCTGTCCCTAACAATGCAACAATTTCATCATGAACGATTTTACGACCATTTGCCCCGGATTCAAAGAAGTTAACACTTCCTGCCCCATGGCTTTTTTTCTTTAATACGCGAAATAAAATCTTTCACTACACCATAATTAACGTCTGCTTCCAGCAAAGACATACGAACTTCGCGAAGCATATCATTCATATTTTTTCAGTTAGTTTTCCTTTTCCAGTTATATTTTTAAACGCCTTGCCAAGACGTTCACTCAGATTTTCAAATGCCATTATAAATCCGCCTTTCTCATCAATCGCTTTCCATTATAACATACTCTTTTCACTTGAGAATGTATTTCCCCATGTTTTAACTTACTCACACGCTTTTTTACGATAGATTTCAATATGAAATTCTACATCCGTAGTTAAAGATGACAATGTTTTCAAATGTTCACTTCTTTTTCGGTGTTTTCCAGAAATAAGGCGTCATCTGAAACAATGCCCAAATATCTTTCTGATCATCTATCGTTATTTCATAAGACAAGTCTTTTTTCATCAACAAGTTCCATATTTAAAATGCGATTATCTTCTATTTTATTTTCATATACATTGTCATATAAGTGTTCTTTTAATCCATACAGATGTCTTGGACCAGTCCTACCTTAATAAACCAGCCATCCTTCTGCAATACTCTGCATACTTCTTTTGTATCAAAAGGAGCGAACACTGATAATACAATATCTGCACAAGTATTTGATAGCGGCATATGAAAGACACTGCACACTGCATAAAAACACACCATTATGTGCTTTGCTGGCTTCATCCACTGCATACTTCGAAAGATCAAAGCCAAAAATATTACATTTTGGTAAAACTTTTTATCTGGTTCGTATAGAATCCTCTCCACAGCCAGCATCAATTAACATTAAAGGCTGCTTTTGTTTACAAATATTTGTTAACATATCACATAATGGCTGGTAATATCCATGTTGTAAAAAAATGCTGTCCCGAGCGCACCATATCTTTATCATCACCTGTTTGACGATGATTTCCTAGTCCAAGATTAACATATCCTCTTTTTCGCAATATCAAAGGAATGATGATTGTCGCAGCAATAGCGATTTCCATCCTTTGTAAAGGTTTTTACATTTAGGACACTGTAACATAAATATTCTCCTTCTTTCAAAAAATATGTTTCTGCCTTAGAAAAGCGAAGCATATTTCTTATTCCTTTTTCATTTTATCTGTATCCATATGTACATTCATTTGATCGTGTAAGCCTTGTTCCTCATATAGTTTCTGATGCTTTTTGCTTTTTCCATTTCTACATCAGCACCTAGCTCGATTCCCATTTCATACTGATATAAATCTTCCTGTACTTTTGGACTACGATAATGTTTTCGATTATTCATCTAGAATCACCTCATCCATAGTATGAGAGATTCTTATTATTTTATTCTAAAAGATATCTTCGCTGTCTTTTTCCTGCGCAGATGGGTACACATCAATACTTTCCATATTTGCTATGCACTCATCAATCAATGTTTCAAAATCAAAACGTGATTCCAATTTTTCAGCTTTGTGACGAGTTGGTTTTGTAACTGGGTTTTTAGGCGTAAAAAATAGTACAGCAATCCTCAAAAGGCTGAATGGAAATATCATAAGTACCGATTTTTTTGGATATGTCAATAATTTCCAATTTATCCAAACATGCAACAGGACGAATAGTTGGCATATCCGTCACACAGTTAATTGTCTGCATACTTTCTAATGTCTGACTGGCAACCTGACCAATACTTTCCCCATTAACAATAGCAAGACAGTTTTGTTTTTCACTTACTTTCTGGGCAATACGATACATCATGCGACGCATAAGCGTAATTGCATAACTTTCATCACAATGTTTATAAATGGCAAGCTGTAAATCCGTAAATGGAATGATATGCACACGAATATGTCCCTGATAAGGAGCAATTGCTCTAGCTAAATCTAAAACTTTATCTTGTGCCGCATCACTAGTATAAGGAGGAGATGCATAATGGATACATTCAATTGCCACCCCTCGCTTCATTGTTAAATAAGCGGCAACAGGAGAATCAATGCCTCCTGAAAGCATAACAAGTGCTTTTCCTCCTACACCGACTGGATATCCTCCATTTCCTTTGATTTTTCCAGTCATAATATAGGTAGCATCTTCATGCACTTCAATTTGAATACGTAAATCTGGAGTTTTTACATTTACCTTCCAGTCAGTATTGCGAAGAATTTCCCCAGCAACAGCACGATTAATTTCATCTGATACAAGAGGAAACATTTTAAAACTTCTTCGTGCCTCTACTTTAAAAGTAGAACCTTCTGTTTCCTGCGCAACTTTTAAGCATGTTTTCTGAATAACTTCCATATCGGTTTTGACTTTGATTGCGAATGAAAAGAAGAAATCCCAAAAACTTTTTTCAGTCTTTCTGCCACTGCCTCATGATCTTCACCATTTAAAAATAATATACATGCGATCATGTGTTCTTTCATAACTTAACGCATCAAAATCACGCAGTGCATTACGCACATTAATCAATAATTTTTTAATAAAATCTTTTTCTGTTTTTGCCTTTTGTAGACAATTCTCCAAAGCGAACCAGAATGTGGTCATAAACGATTTTATTTTGTTCTATAGTCATAATAAATCTCCTTTAATGCTTGTAAAAAGCCCTGAATTTCTTTCATTGTCGTTAAATGAGACAAAGAGATACGAATAGCATGTGTTGCTGCAGCTCACCAGCCCCATAGCTAAAAGAACCTTTGGATACAGCTTTGCTGTGAGAAGAACAAGTGCTTTGTGCAGAAACAGCAAAACCTTTCCTATTCAACGCATTCAGCATTACCTCACTTCCAATTTTTAAACAAGAAATATTTAAAATATAAGGAGAGGCATCCTCAGGACTATTGATTACCATATCTTCCATATTGGAAATTTCCTTGCGCAGCACCTCATTTAACTTTTTGTACATATATCAAATTTTTATCTTTTTCTTCTAACATAAGGCGAAGCGTCTTTGCGAAAATAATATTAGCAGGTGCATTGCTAGTTCCCGCTCTCAATCCATATTCCTGCTGTCCCCCACTTATTAAAGGAAGTAATTCAATATTACTTTTTTTATATAAAATTGCACTTCCTTTTACCCCCATATATTTTATGTGCTGAAAAAGTAGCCATATCTACGGATTCCAAAGGAATATCTACTTTTCCAAGTGCCTGTACACCATCCACATGAAAGAAAGCACGTGAATTTTTATGCACATAGTCTGCACATTCTTTAATAGGATTTATTGCTCCAGTTTCATTATTCACCATCATAATAGACACTAAGATCGTATCTTTTACGCAATGCTTTTTTCAAATCATCTAATCGAATTTTTCCATCTTCATAAACCGGCAAGTAAGTTATCTCAAAGCCAAAAACCTCTTTTTAGCTGTTCATGCCATAGATACACTGGAGTGTTCAACACAACTAGAAATAATATGATTCCCTCTTCTTTTTATTTTGCCACGCAAAACCTTTTTTAATTGCATAGTTGTTAGATTCACTAGCACAGGAAGTAAATATAATTTCATCTTTTATGAACATGCAAAAGCTGTGCAATCTGTGCACGGCTTTGTTCCATCAATTTAGAAGTTTTCTCTTCCTATTTCATGCAGGGAATCACTATTCCCATAATATTTATGCAAAAGCATTGTATAAGTCTCTAAAACTTCTTTTCGAATAGGTGTTGTTGATGCATAATCTAAATAAATCATATTATTCTTCCAACCTTCAACTTTTGTGAATGTTTCTCCATCATTTTTCGTATGCACTGGATGAATTTTCTCAATACACTGAATTCCAATTTTCAATGCCTTTGTATATTGTCCATTTCTAAAGCACAATTCTGCACGTGTTAATTCTGAATCAATATCTGCATACGTAGAACGATAGCGGTTGCCAAAGACAATTGTATTTTCTACCATAATTGCCATTCCAACTAAATTATTGACATCATTATATAATGTATAAATATAATCAATTGCATTTTTAATAGCCCGTTTAACTGCTTTACATCTAATGGAGAGTGATCAAGAACAATTTGCATATCCTTTAGCATATCTTCTCCCTTATGTAAATCATCCTTGTATTTCTGAGAAACATTTGGCAAGCGATGTTTTGACATTTTGACACGAATTTCATTTAAGATTAGCTGCAGTTTTACCATTTGTTTTTTTTGCACGTTCCTCATCACTGCATGCTTTGTTCAGTTTTTCTTTCATATCTGACACTTCTTTGCGAAATGCAGTAATACTTTGTTCAAGTTCATGATAAGCAACTAAGATTGTCGTATATGGGATTCCTTTATCAACGATAACTTTATCAAGTTTACGCTGCATATCGTTTAGTACTGCCAATTTATCAGCTACATCAGCTAATTTTTCAGACCAGTTTTCAAATCCAAAACGTTCATATACACGTTTATATAATTTAGAAATTTCCTCAATGTCATGATTGATTTCTTTCACATCATCAAATAAAAGATCTACATTTTCATTTATTTCATCAAAAGCTTTTTTTCTTCTTTCGATATTTGCTCTTCCAACTGGTTAATTCTTTTTCACACTCAAGCAAATCCTCATCTACACCTTTTGGATTGCCATTTCGAAGCTTAGTTAAATTGTTTTTCAGCATTTCAGAAATAACATCTAAATTTTTACGTATTTCCAAATGTTCAATATAAACACCTTTGTTCTTAACTTGTGCATAATGAAATCCCACCTCATCAATCATTCGAGGCAGAAGACCTTTTGCCTTTTCATATAATTGAGGCAAGGACTGCGTAAGTTCTTCTAGATGCTGCAAAACATCACGAATTTCATTTTGCTGATCCGCAGCCTTATTAAATTCTGAAGCAAACATCCATTCTTCAAATACAGAGAACATTTTTTCAACTGAAGCGACCTCTGTTTCCATATGTTCGTATGACTGGGAAAAAGAAGCCTTGTTTTCATTAATTGCACGTTTAACTTTGCGAAATCTTTCTTTTAATTCATTAATAGAAGCTCGCTGTTCGCTTTTCCTGTTCCAACACCTCATCAAGAGTATTATTCACACCTTGAATTTTGGTGTCAAGCAACGCAATGCTTTGTTCCATTGAAGACATCTTTTTAAAGCGCCTTTTACTTTATGCACATAAATCAAGTCATCTATTTCAGCCAAGGAAACGCTGCACTCTTTAAGCTCTTCCTGAATATTATCAAAATCATTGCGACAAGTTTCGACTGTTTCAGCCATCATTTCATTAACTCTGGATAAAGCTACAGCTTTATTTAACTTAAAAGCCAAAGGAACACTCTTCAAAGAATTATAATGCAGTTCTAGATCTTCCAGTTTTTTTCGAGCTTTCTTCTGGCGTAAAGCCATCATCAGAATTGATAGAATAACGAGTAAAACAACAGCTATCAATATATAAATCAACATTTCTGCTGATATAACATTTTTTATATTATTAATGAACTCTTTCATAAAAGGCACCTCTTTCAAGTTTTCATTTGTACAGTGAACTCCTTTCACAGTGTATTACCTTTTTATTATATCATATAACTCATTTCAATCCAAAGCACCTTTTCCATTTTTCTTACTTTTTTTTAAAAGTTCAATATTGACACCTACGCATCGTTTTGTTAGAATTATAAAGCATAAAATTGATAGCAGCATGCAAAGTCTTACAGGTATGCGTTCATAACGTAAAAGATACGGGACATCGAGTAACTCGGCTGCCTTGAGTGATGGTGTCGTAAGTATGAACACATTGTAATGATGATTTGTACTGTTATTGTTTTATAGCTATAAAACAATAAGGAGGACATAGAAATGTCAAGATTAACTGGACCGGTTTGGAAAACATCCCGCCGTCTTGGTTTCTCAATTCTAGAAACCGGAGAAGAACTTCAGAAACGTGCTTATGCACCAGGTCAGCATGGACCAACAAAACGTGTAAAACTAACGAACTATGGTTTACAGTTACGCGAAAACAGAAAATCCGTTTCATGTATGGATTAAATGAACGTCAGTTCTTTAACACTTATACAAAAGCAAACAAAATGAAAGGTGTTACTGGTGACAACTTCTTAGGATTGTTGGAATCAAGACTTGATAACATCGTTTATCGTTTAGATTTGCTCGTACTCGTCGTGGTGCTCGTCAGCTTGTTAACCACGGACACATTCTTGTAAATGGTAAAAAAAGTAGATATTCTAGCTTTATTGTGAAACCCGGTTCTACAATTGAAGTTAAAGAAAAATCTAAAACATGGCATCTATTGCTGAAGCTCTAGAAGCTAATTTAAATACTGTTGCATTTGTTGATGTAGACAAAGACGCAAAAAGGTACTTACCTTCGTCTTCCTGAAAGAAGTGAATTAAATCAGGAAATCAACGAACTTCTAGTAGTAGAATTCTACAACAGATAGTAATAAAAAAGTCCTCGTGGACTTTTTTATTTTGTTTTATTCTTGCAAAATTAAAAACAGCACCAACAAAGGTGCTGTATAAGAAAGAAAACATTTTTATAAAATTTTATCCTTCTTTTCCAATAAAAGATACTTTCTCTGCAATAATATCATAACTTAAATACGTTGTACCATCCTTTGTTTCATAAGGACGCGACTGCATTCTGCCTTTTATTGCGACAACATCTCCTCTCCTGCAACTTGAACCGTAGTTTGTGCAATACCTTTCCAAAGTGTTACAGAAAATTCATCCGTTTCATAAACACCTTCACTGTTGGCAAAAAGGACGTGTAACCTCAATTTTCATTGTGGCATACGTATTCCCATGAGTAGATTTTTCAATACAGGAATTTCTTTTTATTTTTCCTACAAATACTATTAAATTCATAATATCCATCCTTTCTTTTATGTTTATATTATGCATGAAAAACATATAGAAACAAAAAGGCAAATATACATAGAAAATACAATAAAAGACAGAATTTAAGGATTTTATTACTATATCCCTAAGTTCTGCCTTTTTTCTTCAAATTAAGTTTAAATTACTGGCTTTTTTTCTGGCATAATCTCAATAATACTTTTATGTTCTTTTACTATGAACTTGCAGCACTTTATCATCTTCCAAACAGATTTTATCTAGAATATCTAACGAAACAAAAAAATCTGTTTGATCAAAATAGTTACGCACAAATGTAATAGCAATATCGTCAAAACTATTTAAACTGCGAATCGTTTGTCCAAAATATCTTCTTTCAACTGCTGCAGCACATCTTCCTGAATATCCCCTTTGCTGATCCTTTTTCAACAACAGATTCAATCAAAGAATAAAATTCTTTTCCTCTTCTCTGTTTCTCCATAAAACATCAACACTCCATAATCTTTGCCAAAATCTATATCTCCACCAACAAAATCATTTATAATGCCCTGATCAATCCAGTCTTGGTATTCTGGATTCAATGAACTAAACACAGAATCTATCATCATACGAATACACCATTCTGCATAAATACGTTTTTTACATCCTCAATACCATCTAACTTATAAGAAAGTGATACTTTTGGTGTTTGAATATCCATTGAAAAGTGTATATTTCTCTATTCGTATTCTTAGGCTCAATAAATTCTTTTCTTTTACTGCTTCAATCGGTTCAAAATGCTTCCTTCCCCGGTTTTTGCGTATAATTTCCATAATGCGTTTAGGATCATCGGAACACACTCCCACTAACACCATACGCTGTGGATGATAATTTAAATGATAGCAGTTTCTTAAATCTTCTACTGTTGTAGATGAAACACTTTGTCATCTCCTCCAATATCATAACGCAAAGGATGCTTTGAAAATAAAGATGCATATGTTTCATTTAATAATCTGAATCACTCATCTGTTTATACATATTTAATTCCTGTATAATAATGCCTTTTTTTCTTTTTCTACTGAGGTTTCACTAATATTTAATTCCTGCACAAAATCAAGCAAAAGATTCAGCGGTTTCTCAACATCAGATGCACATGTGAAATAATAGACAGTTTCTGTATACGAAGTAAACGCATTAACATTAGCTCCCATTTTAGAAAAACTCTTCCATGATATCTCCTTCTTTAGTTTCAAACATCTTATGTTCTAAAAATGTGCAATCCCTGCAGGAAAACGATAATTGTTTCCTTTACTGTCTACTTGTTCTATATCCAATGCTCCAAGTGGTGTCGCCATCATAAACAAAGATTTTTGATAATCCGGTTTTTGCCACAAACAACATGAAGTCCATTTGACAAAGTTTCTTCCACATAACTCTCTTTATATCTTTCATTAACAATCTTTTTCATCAGAATCCTCCTTTGTCAAAACAAACACCATTTTTTTCTTTGCACAGCTGCATAACTTCACATACATCTTCTTTAGTTACTTTTGAAATATGTTCTATCATAATTTTTGTATCCCATTCTCGATTTAATAATATGTTTTGATATTCTGAGCCATAAGCGTATTCATATTATCTCTTCCACTTTTAATAGAATTTATAATCATTTTTGCGACTAATCTCTAACAATTCATCACTGAAATCACCTTGACAGATAACATCGATCTGTTCACGTATCAGCTCAATCACTTCATCAATATGTTCTTTTTTCTATACCAGTAGTTACACCTAAAACGCCATCATAAGAGATTATATTAGAATATATAGTGTAACATAAACTTTTTTCTCTAACTTCCTGGAATAATAAAGAAGATGAATACTGTCCTAAAACTGCATTTGCTAAACGCAAGGCATAATATTTTGTATCTAGTAATGAAATATTTGTGAACCAAACCATCATCAAATAACTTTGTGATATATTTTTATACATATATTTTTTTCTGCTTTTCATCATCATTTGATACTACATAATAAGAAGCAAATTTTTGACTTTGCTCCTTAAATGGAAAATTTTTAACATAAGAGAATATTTCCTTTTCCAAAACATCTCCACAAACAAGAACCTGAATGCAATCTTCATTAGCATAGATGTATATGCATTTTGTACATCCTGAAGACATAATTTTTCAATATGTTTTAGCTCTCCTAAAGATGAAATTCCTAAAGGTGTATTGGTTCCTGCTGCTTTTAACCCTTCACTTATTACAAGCTGAGAAGGATCATCTATCATACGCTTTGATTTTGAAATCAAAACCTTTTTGATTCTTCAAACACTTCCTCATTTAACAAAGGATGAAATATAATTTCTTTTAGAAAAGAAAAACATTTTTTAAATAACTATCTTCGTTTGTTACATATGAGGGGTGAATCACTTTACAGCGAAACTCAATAACATGAGATTTCCCATAACCTAATGTTTGTGTGCCTAAAACTGCCCCATACAATTCATCTTGTTTCTTTGTCATTTTTCTTTTGTATCATACACTTTACATCGATCACATAACATCAAAGCTAACAATGATCGAGCAGCCGCTGTTTCATCCTTTAATTCATTTTGAAAACGTATACTGATTCAATATCTTTAAATTTTTGTGTAGGAATCGCATTTAAATTTACACCATCTATAATTTTCATATTGTTACCTCGTTCTTTTCTTACTTTTATAGTATGACACTAATTGTTTAAAACTATGTCAGCGACATTCATTGTATCATATTTTTTATAATGAAAAAGAACTGCATTGCAGCAGTTCTAATAACTATCGTTTTCCAGCGTCGTAAATTTCACCACTTGCTTTTTGGCCCAACACTTTTCTTGCGAATAATACAAGAGCAATAACTGTAAGAACATAAGGGATTGCAAAGAAGAATTCACTTGGGAAACTTCCAATAACAGGAATCTGTCCAGAGAACATTGAAAGTACCTGCGAAAATCCAAAGAAAATTCCAGCTCCTAGACATCCAAAAGGGTTCCATTTTCCAAAAATCAAACAAGCCAATGCAATAAAACTAACACCATGAATGGAACTTACTGTGAACTGAATATCCATTGTAAGAACCATAATAGCACCAGATAACCCAGCTAAAGCTCCACTAATTAAAACGCCAGCATAACGCATCTTAATCACATTAATTCCCCATAGATGCACTTGCCTGCGGATATTCTCCACATGAACGTAAATGCAAACCAAATTTAGATTTAAATACAACAAAGTATGTAATAAAAACAAGTACGATACTAATAAAGAACGTTGGATAAACATCTGTAAAGAACAAATCACCTATTACAGGAATATCTGATAATACTGGAACACTAATTTTGAGAAACTTTCCTGAAAATTAGGAGAGCGCTGTGCATCAAAAATAATCTGACACAAATAAACAGTTAATCCTGTAGAAAGCATATTCAAAGCAGTACCTGAAATTGTTTGATCTGCTTTTTAAATGAATAGATGCAAATGCATGAATAAGTGAAAAAAGCATTCCAAAGAAAGCACCTATTAAAATACCAACCCATGGTGCCAAAGCACCAAGACTACCTTCCAATAAAATAGAAGAAGTAGCACCAGCAAATGCACCCACAAGCATAATACCTTCCAAAGCAATGTTTACAATACCGCTTCTTTCAGAAAACAAACCACCTAAAGAAGAGATAATAATAGGTGTTGCTACCCCTAATGCAAGAGGAACCATACTATATAGCAAATCCATTATTGTCCACCTTCCTTTATCGTTGTCTTATCATTTTTTTCAACTTTCTTTTTTGCTTTCCAGCCGATGAACATTTTTATACCATACTGCATTGCAACAAACAATACAATAGAAGAGGAGATAATTTCTCCGATTTCTTTAGGCACTCCATTGATTTGAAGCATTGGTTGAATAACTTTAATAAACCAAATAATAAACCTGACAGTACAATACCGATTGCATTACAAGCCCCTGTCAATGCCACTGCGATTCCATCAAATCCATAGTTTTCAAAAGTAGTTAGTACACGTCCCATATTAAATGTACCCAAAAGATACAATAGCTCCAGCTAAACCTGCCAAAGCACCTGCAATCATCATAGAATATATAATGTTACGATTTACTTTCATCCCAGCATAGCGAGCCCCTTCTTTATTAAATCCAGTAGCACGTAAGTTATATCCAAAACTTGTTTTTTCCAAAATAAACCAATAAGCAACTACTGCAAGAATGACAAAAATAATGCCCCAATTCAAACGAGAATGATTGGTAACATCTGCTAAAAAGACGAGCTTAATGAAGCTGTAGAATTGATGATTTCAGATTTTGATTCCGTAGAACCAAGGAAGAGATCGAATAGCCCAGTTAGAAAAATAAAGTCCAATGTAATTCATCATAATACAAATAACAAAACTTCATGTACGTTCCATTTGCTTTTAAAGAATCCAGGAATAAAAACCCCACAATGCCCCTGCAAGAGTACCTGAAAGAACACAAACAATAGCATGAATACCAGCTGGCATAGGCACAAGAATCGCAACAACGATGAAGTCATTGCACCTACCATTAACTGCCCCTCTGCGCCAATATTAAATAAGCCCGTACGATAAGCAAAACCCACAGACAAACCAGTTAAAACAATTGGCATACTTGTTACAATAAATTCTCCAAAATAACGAAGATTAACACCATTGCCTTTATTAAATCAACACCAATAATCCCTCTTAAAAGGAGTTGAATAGCAAAAATGGGTTTTTTCCTGAAACAAGCAGGATAACAACCCAAGTAAAATACCAAGAAAAATTGCAATCAAGGAGATTTTTAATGTTTCTTTTTTATTATTCATTTATATCTCCTCTTTTTTTGAACCACTCATATACAATCCAAGTTCTTTTTTTCGTTTGTATCTTTAGCATTTAATGTTGTAGTAATTTGACCTTCAAACAATACAGCAATACGATCAGACAGATCTAAAATTTCATCCAGTTCAAAAGATACAAGCAGGATTGCTTTTCCTTTATCTCTTTCTTGTATAATTCTTTTTATGTATATATTCGATTGCTCCAACATCCAGTCCACGTTGGCTGAACAACAACTAATAAATCCGGAGAGCGATCGTTCCTCTAGCAATAATCGCTTTTTGCTGATTTCCACCGACATGCTTCGTGTTAAACTGTCTTACCTTTCCCACTGCGCACATCAAACTCATCAATTGCGTTCTGCATACTTACTGATTTCATCTGGCTGGAGTACTCCATGCTTAGAGAAAGGTTCCTGATCATATGCATGAATAACAAAATTTTCTTTTAAAGAAAAATCAAGAATCAACCCATGTTTATGACGGTCTGCTGGAATATGTCCCATACCTTCTTTATAACGGTCTTTATGTTTTTATGCGTAATATCTTTTTCCATTAATCAAGATTTTTCCGTTTACTACTTTACTAAGCCCTGTAAGACCATAAACAAGTTCTTCTTGTCCATTTCCATCAATACCGGCAATCCCTAAAAATTTCACCTGCACGAACCTGTAAAAACACATTTTTAAAGAGATTATCCCTTTTGATTTTTTTACACTTACATTTTGCATGTCAAGCACAATATTTTGTGGTTTAGCTTCAGTTTTATCAACATTAAACTTAACATTTCGACCCACCATCATATCCGCCATTTCCTGTTCCGTTGTATCCGCAACATTAACAGTACCAATATATTTTCCACGACGAAGCACGCTACATTCATCTGCTACTTCTCTGATTTCTTTTTAGCTTGTGAGTAATCAAAAGTATACTTTTTCCTTCTTTTATAAGGTTATGCATGATTTTAATTAAATCTTCGATTTCCTGTGGCGTCAATACCGCTGTTGGCTCATCGAAAATCAAAATATCTGCATTACGATACAGCATTTTTAAAATTTCTACACGTTGCTGCATTCCTACCGTGATTTCACTGATTTTCGCATCTGGATCAATTTGTAAACCATATTGCTCACTTAATTCAATAATTTGTTTACGAGCTGTTTTCAAATCAACCATTCCATATTTCGTAGGTTCCATTCCTAAAATAATATTTTCCGTTACCGCTAAAACATTCTACCAGTTTAAAGTGCTGATGAACCATACCAATACCAAGATCAGTTGCTACATTTGGGTCACTGATAACAACCTCTTTACCATTTATTTTAATTATTCCGCTTGTCGGCTGATATAAACCGAACAAAATTGACATTAGTGTTGATTTACCAGCACCATTTTCCCCAAGCAATGCATGAATACTTTTTTTCAGGCGAATGGTAACATCATCATTCGCACGAATTCCAGAAAATCTTTTGTAATATTCAGCATTTCTACTGCATACTCCATGGGTATCCTCCTTCTATCGTTCCTTATGAAACTCAATAATATTATATCATAAATTTATATAGAACAATAGATAAAAAAGACAGGTTTTTTCACCTGTCTAAACTGTACAATTTTTATCCTATATTCCCATCTTTAATTTTTGCTTTAGTGCTAACTTTTACTTTTCCATCTTTGATATCTTTTTACAGCTTTATTCAATGCATCTTGAATATCTTTACTTAAATTAGGTTTTCAGCAGGAATTCTACACCTTTCGTTTTTAATATCAAAGTTTACTGTTGTTCCGCCTTTAAACTCACCATTCATTGCAGCAGTCGCAACATTATATGTAGCAACATCTACACGTTTTAACGCAGATGTAAGGATAACTGATTTTCCATCTTTTTCCATACTTACCATCTTCGTACTGATCACGGTCTACACCAATTGCCCATACAGTATCACCTTTTTCTGTACGTTCTTTAGCTTCTTTGATCACACCACTTCCAGTATTACCTGCAGAGTGGTAAACAACTTTAGCGCCAGCATCATACTGCATATTAGCTAAATTTCCACCTTTTGTAGGATCATCAAATGCTCCTGCATAATTTACCATAACTTTTCATATTTTTATCAACAGATTTAACACCTTGTTCATATCCTGCCGGAATGTCTGAATTAATTCTGAATCCATACCACCGACAAAACCTACTGTATCTCCACCTGCAGCTTTTGCCTGCATAGCTGCAGCAATACCAACTAAATAAGAAGACTGTTCAGCAGCAAACATACCACTTTCTACATTATCTCCGGAACTACTGTATCAATTATAAAGAATTTTGTATCTGGATATTTTCCAGAAACTTCTTTCATAGCATCTTCAAATAAATAACCAGCTGCAACTACCAAGTCAAAGCCATCATCTGCAAGACTGCTTAAGTTTGGTACATAATCAGCTTCAGCTTTAGACTGTACATAACTTATACATTTTTCAGGCAAGTTATTATCTGTTCTCCATTTTTCAATACCTTCCCAAGAACCCTGATTAAATGATTTGTCATCAATACCACCTGTATCAGTAACAAAACCAACTTTGATAGGACAATTTCCTTCCCCATCTTTGCCACTTGCATCGCCGCTGTTGCTAGCACATCCAGCCAATGCTGTCATAGACATAGCTGCAACTAATGCCATACTCAATAATTTTTTCATATTAATCCTCCATGACCCTTTCCTACTGGTCCTAAAAAATTTTTACATCAATTTAGCTCTCTTTGTCAAGAAACCTACTATGTTATTTTATACAAGAGTTAAAATATCGCATATGTAGACATAGAAATCATAAAATAAAATAAAACTAAATGATAACACTTTCTTTATTGCCATTTTCTGCACAAATCTTTTTATAAGTCTCCATATATTCTAAAGATACATTTTTTCTTCCCCCAGCTTGTTAAGTCCCTCTTCACGAACTCCATATTTGCGATAACGTATCAGTTTATAACGACTTTTATCTTTAATTTTTTCACTAACATAACGAACTGTTTTTTCATTTTGTTCATCTAAATAAGGTAGAATAACCGTACGTACTTCTTCTAACTTATGAATTTTCAAAAGATAATCTAGGTTTTTTAACACTGTTTCATTTGAACAACCGCATAACTTTTTGTGAAATACAGGATCAACAGCTTTAACATCTAACATAACACCATCACAAAGATCCATCAACTCTGGATACAGTTCAAAGTCATAATAACCATTACTATCAATCAAACAAGATAAACCAAGTTTTTTACTTCCTTAAATAATTCCAGCAAGAATGCTGATTGATTCATACATTCTCCACCACTTACTGTAATCCCGCGTAAAAAAGCTTTTTCTCTTCTTTATTTCCGCTACAAGTTCTTCTACGCTCATAAAACGAATTTTAGGAGAAGCAAGATATTCACATGTTTAATACATGTATCGCAGTCTACACAACGTACTGATTCCACTTTACTGCCCCATCTTTTAGTTCCAAAGCGTCTACAGGACATGTTTCAACACATTTTCCACAACTTCTGCACATATGGATCGTTTCTGGATTATGGCAGTACAGACAGGAAAAAGGACAGTTTTTGAAAAAAGATGGCACAGCGATTCTGGGCCATCTACATTCGAAAAAGGAATAATTTTATTTACGGAGCTTTCATCATAAATTCTACGATCCAATGCTTTTGCAGTATTTCTTGCACCTTGTCCAAAAAAAACAGTTACATTATTTAAACTAGCTTCATGATGATCAAGTTTTTCAATCTCGCTCTTCTTAACAAGATATCCTGTTACTCGAACGACATCATTATCTGCATTATATCCTGTAAAATAACGCATTCCCTGTGCAAATGCACCTTTGATAATATCCAGCAAAGCCTCTGGAGTATTGTTCCATGTATCATCAAATCGGAAAATATCACCAATACCTGACACAAAGTATTTATGGAATTTACACTCAACCTGTATATGGTCGCACAATTCAGGTTCTACTCCAATTGGAATTCTAGCTCCTCGGAGAGTTTTCCTTCCATCGCTGTCAATTCCTACCTGAGCATGAAGAACATACTGGTTATTGCAGCCTTCACAATATAAACCATGATGTGCCTTGACAATTGATTCTAATTTATCCATGATTACGTTTCCAAGTTTTTCTGCTTCTTCATTATGCCCATATCCTTTGCAGGATCATCAATACCCAATAGATAATTACAACATTCAGCTAATCCAACTACCCCAAACATTCCAGTAAAGTTTTCACGTTTAACGAATCCTTCTTTAACTAGGAAATTACATTTAAAGAAGTTGCTTTCTTCTACAATATAGCGTATACGAGCATCCATATTTCGCAACATCAATTGTGCATAATGAGGCAGTACATTTTGTAAGAAATCATCTTTGTCTTTTGCTTTTGTAGCCACATTATATAAACGTATACGTGGAAGCGTATAACCTCCACCTCCAATTTTTAACGCGTTATAACAACTTGCAATACCATATTCTCCGATTCCATCACCACGATACATCACATCATTCGCAAAACTTGGCTTAGATGTTGCCAGCATACAATCAATACATGCTTTTGCAAAATCATCGCTTGTCTGTTTTGGGTCATACAGTAATGTCAAAGTTTGGAATAGCAAGCTGCATTTCTTTGGTTAAGTCTAAAAAGAATTCGGTTTACGCGACTATCTTTAGGTCCAATATTGGCATGAACAAAAGAATCCGTTAATGTTTTATCAATATGCAGCAAAAACATTTTTAGTGCTTTTCTTGTTTCCTGTTCATCTTTATCAAAAGGGGCAAATAAATCAGTAAAGTTTCCTAAATAAACAGGAAAAGATGTGATACTTGGAACATGCTTATACATAATCAATAGATTATTACACGCCTCCCAAATATCGGCTGCAGGAGAAAGTCTAAAAAAACTACATCCTTTTTCCATAAGAATACGGTAATCAGGCAATATATATCGCGGTCTATATAGCGCTCTTCCTTCTCTAAATCGCATAATGTCTGATCTTTTTAAAGCTTGTTCAAACTCTGGCTCTAATGGTAATGAATCATCATCATTTTTCTGCTAATCGTGCTAGTGCCAATACCTGCTGATGATACGTTAATGTCGAATCACTAATAATATTTTTACTCTACTCATAAGAATCCTCCTCTTCATATCTAACCAATACTTCCCTTGGTTTTGCTTCCTCTGCTTGGACCAATAATTCCACGCTCTTCTAAAACATCAATCAATCTGGCGCGCGTGCATAGCCAATACTAAATTTTCTTTGTATTAACGATGTACTCGCTTTCCTTTGTAGATATTATAAACTGTTTTACTTCTTCATACAATGGATCTGCTTCTTCATCTTTATTAGATAAACTGCTATCAATGCTTCTAAACGAAGAAAGGCATCTTCATACTTTTGGTTTTGCCTGACGGCTCACAAAATCACACATATATTTTGAACTTCCGGTCACTAACAAATACTCCCTGTACGCGAACAGCATTCGTTTCTCCTACAGGAATATATAACATATCTCCATATCCTAACAGTTTTTCTGCACCCATCTGATCTAAAAATAGTTCTAGAATCAACAGCACTGGAAACGGCAAATGCGATACGAGATGGTATATTTGCTTTAATGACACCAGTAATAACATCTACACTGGGACGCTGCGTCGCAACAATCAAATGAATACCAGCTGCTCTTGCCAGCTGAGTAATACGCTGAATGCTTGCTTCAACCTCTTTTGCCGCAACCAGCATCAAATCTGCCAACTCATCAATAATTACAACAATCCATGGCAATCTTTTTAAACCTTCTTCTGGATGTTCTTCTATATAGGTATTGTATCCACCGATATTTCGAACACCTGCCAGTACAAATAATTCATATCGTTTATCCATCATATTAACGATAACTTTTAAAGCTCGATTTGCCTCTTCTCCATCTGTGATGACAGGACCTAACAAATGGGGAACTTGACGATAAGGAGTAAATTCAACTTTTTAGGATCAACTAAAAGCAATTTTACTTCATCTGGTTTTGTTCTCATCAAAATCGAAGTAATGATAGAGTTTCACATACACTCTTCCCACTGCCTGTAGCTCCCGCAATCAATAGATGCGGCATTTTATTTAATTCTCCGTAAACAGAATTCCCCATCAAATCTTTACCCAAAGCAAACAATAATTTCGATTTCTCATATTTCGATGGAACTGTTTTAGGAGTTCTTTCATAATGTTACCATTGTTTTTCGACATTAGGGTATTTCAATACCTACTGCACTTTCTGGAATCGGTGCTTCTATGCGAATATCTTTTTCGCAGCCAAGGCCATTTTTATATCATATTGCAGATTGCTAATCTTATTCACACGAACCCCTAGATCTGGTTTTACTTCAAATTTCGTTACAGCAGGCCCAATATGTGTTGCCACAAGGGTTGCCTTTACACCAAACTGATCTAAAATTTCAATTAACTGTCTTCCACTTTCATTAGCCGCCTCTATATTTGTACGACTTCTTCCTTTTTACCAGCATCATTTAAAAGTGTCAAACGAGGCAGACGATAGTTTGTATAATCTTCATCAAATGAAGATGTAAACGTATCTTTCATCCCAATCGTTTCTTCGATTATGCGTTTATCTTCTTGCTTTTTATCTTCAAGAACGGATGTTTTTCTTCTCTTCATCTGCATTCAAAAATAAAGAATTTGAAGAAGCATTGCTTCTTTTTTATCTGTTACAATATCAAAATCATCATCAACATCAAGAAAAGAAACTTGACTGGTCGAATCCTTTCTTCTAGATTGATACTATCAAAAACACTTTGCTTTGTATTTTCTTTTTCATCTACCTGATCATCTTCTTCTTGCTGTTTTGCTCTATTCCTATTTTTCCTTTTTCTGTTTCAAACTTTCTCTAACACCTGCTATTGGCTTTTTTCACAGATGAAGCTCTCTGCTTCAAATGGGCATACACAGGGCCACTGATAATTAATATACAGCCTAACACCAGTAAAGCAATAATTAAGATTTTTGTCCCAATAAAATCAAACAGGAATGTACATACAGAAACTAATAAAGCACCAATGATGCCGCCTTTTTTGATGATGCTTCAATGTTAAGACACTAAAAGCATTTTCACATAAAATTAAAAATCGCCATTCCCTTTATAGTTTCATCTTCAGGTAATGCAGACGCAAGAATCCATGCAGTCAAAGCACTCCTACTCAATACTATACTGTAAAGGAATATCTTTCACAGATTTCTTTAACATCCATAATATACTAAATACAATAACAACAGCATACAACACTCCATATAGGTTTCCAAAAACAAGCTGTATAACCCCGTTAGAACCTCACCAACAAATCCAATTTTTAGACAGCCAATAATGGACAATGTAATAAGTGCAAGAGAATATACATAAACCATTATTTCCTGCTGCTTATTCTGCTGTTTCTTTTGCGTCTTTCTTGTCTTTTTTTTTAGCTGCCATTTCTCTCTCTATTTTACTATTCGTTAATTTCAATAATTACTGGCAATACCATAGGACGTTTTCAGTTTCTTTTAATAAATAACGAACAATTTTATCACGTGCTTCTCCGCGCACAGTTAAATTTTTCGTAGCGTTTTCCTCTACTGCTGTATTGATGCACTCTTCCATAATATTTCCAACTTCTTTAATGATATGCTCAGCATCCTTTAAATAAATTAAACCACGAGTCTGTACATCTGGTCCATTAATAACTTTTTCGTTTAAAATTAACACCTACCCCAATGATCATAACACCATCGGTAGATAATACTTCACGATCTTTTAACACAACCCCTGTAACATCCAGTTTTCTTTTCCATCAATCAGCGTATCTT